>Ga0066372_10000459_pt1 | contig 15203 bp, 11 predicted proteins | sample Knorr_S15_td_250_FD_77011 | JGI IMG/M metagenome (GOLD analysis project Ga0066372, IMG submission 77011) | Marine microbial communities from Southern Atlantic Ocean transect - Knorr_S15_td_250_ad_251m_LV_A | ecosystem: Environmental > Aquatic > Marine > Oceanic | place: Southern Atlantic ocean... | reverse complement strand
TGCCCAGCAGCGCCGACGCCTCTTTTTCGAACATGAGGTGGATAGTCGTCCAGCACGTGCCGAGTCCCCGCTCGCGTGCGCCCAGCATGAAGCTCCAGGCGCTGGGGATAATCGATGCCAGGGACGACGTGGCGCCGAAGCCCGGCCGGTCGATCCGGCCCGGGAGGCATGGAATCACCATGGCCGGTACCCGGTGCATGTTCTCGGCTAGATACGCGGCAGATCCCATTACCCGCATCTGCTGGGCGGCCCCTTCGGAGTCCTCGCCCGTGGCTAGAGCCGCTGCGCTTCCTGCCATACCCACGTAACGCTCCCAGCCCTGCCGATAGAGGTCTGCCAGACCTGCTCGTTTCTCAGAGTCGGTGACCACCCCGAACCGCCAGCCCTGCCGGTTCGAGCCTGTCGGTGCCTGCACGGCGTACTCCAGGCATTCCCTGATCAACTCGTCATCGACCGGACGATTGAAGTCGAGGCGTCTACGTACTGAACGGGTGGTGGTCAACACGTCGTGTACGGACAATCCGAGTCTGTCGTGTGGCTCACTACTCATGGTTTGGTTCCCTTCTCGACGAGGTCACGTATCCCCTCGACGCAGCGGCGCATGTTGGCCGTCTGGCCGGCCTGACGGTTGGCGACGAGCTTCGCCTCCTTGTCGGGCATGGTTTCGATGATTGCGGTCAGGCCCGACGGGCCGGGACCCAGAACCATGGAGAACCGCAGGCGAGTGGCGCCGGCCAGAGGGATCAACTCGAACCGCCACTGGGCTGCCGGCTGGTCGGGGTCGACTGAGTTCCAGGCGAAGACCCGGTTCTCCTCGTGGTTGACGATATGGCAGACGACCTCCCAGTCGCCCATCCGTTCGTTTCGGTTACGACCCAGGAACGTGGCGCCCACTACGGGTTCGGCGGAGATCCATTCGGCGCCCTGGAACTCATCACTGAAACTGGCTGGGAGATCGATATCGCTGATGAAGGGCCAGACGGCCTCCGGTGGTGCGTCTATGTCGATTTCTACGGTTACCCCGGCACCGTCGGCGTGCACCGGGGCTTCATTGGTCGGACGTTGGAGGGTCCGACCCCACTGGTCGAACCAAGTGATGTCAGCAGCTGGTCGACGTTCAGCGGGCGAAAACTCTTCGCCGATGGTCCACGCCACCGGGAGCAGCACGATCTGGGTCACCCCATCGGGGATACCCAGCAACTCCGACACCTGGTCCGCAGCGTTTAGGTGGATGGTCGTCCAGGCACTGCCGAGGCCTCGGGACCGCAAAGCGAGGCAGAAACTCCATGCTGCCTGGATGACCGAGTCGAACAGGCCGGGACGTCCACTGCCGTCGTGGACGCCATGGATGGTGACCAGCACAATGGCCGGAACGTGCTCGAGGTTGCGGGCAAGGTGGTCGGCTGATCGGAGGGTCTTCTCGTTGTGGTGTCCAGTTCCGGAAACCTGTTCGTAGGCGTCGCTGATCCATTGACCCCCTGACTCCCGATAGAGCTCGGCCAGTGCCTGCTTGGTGGCGTCGTCTTGGACGACCAGCCATCGCCGACTGCTCTGGTTGCCGCCGGTGGGTGCCTGCTCGGCGAGGTCTATGCAGTCCAACAGGACCTGCGGTGGAACAGGTCGAGTGAGGTCCAGCCGTCTCCGCACGGCCCGGGTGGTCGACAGCAGGCGATCGGTCTCGGCCGTGTCGAACGGAGGGTCGGACAGCAGGTCCGGTGGGGTGTCAGGAGCCATGCCCGAACTATTGCCCTAGAACTCCTCAAAGCCGTCACCGAGCCACGCCGGAGCCCGGTCCAACAGGTATTCGCTGATCGACCGAGACCGCTCGAGGGCATCACACAACCAGTCGGCTTCACCGCCTCGCAACAGGGCGGCCAATGGTGTCTCTAGCCGGGCCGTCACACCAAGTGAACGCTGGGGGGCGTCAGTGACCGCTTCGAAGGAGTCAACGGCCGACACTTGAGTGGGTAGGTCGGGGCCACCCAGTCCGGCCAACTCAGTGGCCAGGACCAGCAGGTCGGGTCCATGTTCCAGTGGGGGCAACGCCCAGCTGAACACGAGGTTGATGACCAGGTCGTCGCTGGGGTCCTGGTCCTCGGGGATGGACATGACCTCGTCCTCGAAGGCCAGCAGAGTCCGGACCTCGATGTCCAGCGAGAGTCGTAGGTCGAGAGGTCCACCGCAGGCTGCTTCGGGGTGGAGGTCCACCTCAAAGGCCTGGTGCATCGAGTAGGTCTCGACGAAGTGGCGTTCGTCGTGGACGTGGAAGCCGTGGTCCGCTGCGTGGTCTTTCAGGTCGGCGACGAAGCCTGCGATGTCGACAACGGCCACTGGAGTCCTTCCTGGTCTTTTGGTTTCGGTGTCTTCTCGGGTTCGGGCTCACGACGCCCATTGGTGGGCGCGAGCACAGCGTAGGGCCGGCCCGAGGGGCAGACCACGAGGGTTTGGCACACTGGGCGTATGCAAAACAGTCCGCTCGACCACGACGCTTACGATGGCGAGGCCGAGCCGATCGATCCGGCGATGGTGCTGAGCACGTTGCACGATGCGGCTGACGCCGTGGCGGCTGCCCTCAGCGAACACGACGACTGGAGTCTGTCCGGTCGACGGGACGGCCAGTACGTCAGCGACGTGGCCGCTGACGAGGCGGTCCACGGCTTGCTGGACCCCCTCGGCTACGGGGTACTCAGCGAGGAGTCGGGTTTCCGGGACCCTGATCTGGCCGGTATGCCGGTGATCGTGGTGGACCCGTTGGATGGATCCACCAACGCGTCCCGGGGTCTTCCGTGGTGCGCCACGAGCCTCTGCGCGGTGGACTTCGACGGGCCGCTGGCGGCGGTCGTACTCGACTTGGTCTCGGGGACGCGCTACGACGCGGTACGCGGATGGGGTGCCCGGCGCGATGGTGAACCGATTCGCCGGACGACGGTGCCGCCACTGGGTGAGGCGATGATTGGGCTGTCAGGCCTGCCTCCACGGCATCTCGGATGGGGACAGTTCCGGGCCATGGGGGCAGCGGCGCTTGACCTCTGTGCGGTGGCCGATGGTCGGCTCGACGGCTACCTGGACTGTTCGGTGGACGCCCATGGGGTGTGGGACTACTTGGGGGCACTTTTGGTGTGCTCGGAGTCCGGTGTAGAGGTGGTCGACGCCCATGGGCGCGACCTGTGTGTCTTAGATCCGTCGGCTCGCCGGACACCGGTGGCCGGCGCTGGCCCGGCGGTGACTGAGGCCCTTCTGATGGCCCGTCGAGACTTCTGAACACGCCTGATGGATAGGTTGCCTGTCCCGGGCGCGTAGCTCAGCTGGCTAGAGCACCTCCCTTACAAGGAGGGGGTCGGGGGTTCAAGTCCCTCCGCGCCCACCAGGAAACACACAGGCCAAGCATGCAAACCAGCCGAAACATTAAGCGCTTGGCTTTGCTAGATGGGACCTCCATCCACGCGCCACAGGCAAACAAGGGTTTTCGACGGCTGGGATGCAGTGTCGGTGCGGGAAGATCCATGGCCATCACGCCGTCCAGTGGTCCCGGTCAGAGCGAGTTGGAGAGAACGCCACCTATTAGCGTCAGTGTCGTTCAGGTACAGGTAGGTACTGGGCAACCATGAAGTAGTCACAGCCCCGCCGTCGGATAGCGAATTGAGCAGAGCGATGTCACGAACTTCGGGATTCCGTCCATTTCGGAGAAAACCGTCTGCCCTAACCGAAGTGCGGGACCTCCAGTCTCAACCAAAGCCTGTTGTCTTCTTCGCTGAGGACGCCTCCGACTGGCTCCACATCGGAGCGTTGGCCGATCACCTCGAAACCCTCGGATGCTCGATTCTGCGACTGACGGCTGACCCTAACGATTCGGTAATCACTGCCAAGAACGGCACGTATGTCGGCGGTACCGTTGCAGCGACGCAACTCTTTCTGAGACTCCCACCATGTGTCGTGGTCATGACCATGACTGACCTTGGTACCTACCATCTCAAACGTTCGGTCAATGACGTTCACTATGTATACGTATTCCATTCACTGCTGAGCACACATCGTGCGTATCGTGCCAACGCGTTTGATTCATATGATTCAATTCTCTGTGCTAACCCCTACCACGTAGCTGAGTTAGAAAAAGCCACAACCATCCGCGATATCCGACCCCAAGCTCTCTACAAGACCGGGTATTGTCGACTAGACAAATTGATATCTGAATCGCCTGCGTTGTCCACGAATTCTGGTAGTAGCCCCAGGGTATTGGTAGCTCCAACTTGGGGACCGTCTTCGCTTATTGAATTCGGAATCGATCAGATAATTACAAATCTACTGAATTCATCTATCCAAGTAACGCTTCGATTCCATCCCATGTCTGTTCGTCATCAAAAAGATATTTACCAAACGTATGCTGCGATGTTTGGGGACAATCCATTGTTTGCAGTGGATAGTTCGTATGCCTCCAGCGCCGCTTTGGTCGAGTCGGATCTCGTGTTGAGCGATTGGTCGGGTGCGGCACACGAGTTCGCTTTAGGCCTCCTCCGGCCTGCAATCTTCGTCGACACACCCCAGAAGGCGCACAACGACAGTCATTCTGAGCTCGACATTGAATGCTATGAGGACGTCCTTCGTGCAGATTTGGGAGCACTCGTCGGTGTCCATGAAGTCAATTCGTTACCAGCCGTTGTCACTTCCCTTATGGATGAGCGGGTTGAATGGAGCCAGCGACTTGAACTACTCCGGGACCAAGTGCTCTTCAATCCAGGGAACGCTGTTCAAACTGCAGCGAAGCAAATACTGGATCTGATTACCTAACTCGTCTCGTGGTTGCAGGCAGTGTCCGACAGCACTTACTGGTGTTACTAATGTACGAGGCAGTAGAGACCCATCTACTGAATCGGAAAACCAATTAAATGAGTTTCTCTAGAATCTGAGCTAGCTGAGCTTTGGTGGGACTACGCGGATTGTTCGAAAGTCGCTCCACGTTTACCGTCTCAACAATCTGTTCGCAGGCAACTGCGTTTCTTATCCCGTAGGGACCGAGTCGTGTTTCCACTCCGATGGCAACCATCAGATCTGCTATCGCACGGTGTCCTTCCATTGGACTGCCAACTCCAAGCAAGGAACACACTTCACCAATTACTTCTCGTACATGTTCCACGCCTCGAGGATCGTTCAGATCTTCCTCGGAAACCTCATCGTTGAACTCGAGGAAACTTCCTAGCGTCAGAGCAACTGCGTGACCATGGGGTAGCCCGTAACTCGTTGTCAACGTGTATGACAGAGCGTGGGGAGCTGTCGTCTTAGTGATATTGATGGCCCGTCCAGCAAGATGGGCGGCTCGGCTCATCGATTCGCGACACGACTGATTCGGTGCCTGAACCGCTTCGAGAAGGTTGAGCAGCACTAACTGCACAGCCTCCGATGCCCAGGTCCTGGATTCCTTGGATGAGCCAACGCTCCAGATCGACTCGACCGACTGACAGAGAACGTCCAAACCACAAACAGCGGTCTGTTCTTCTGACATGCTGTAAGTCAGAGATGGATCGACAATTGCGAAGTCCGGTTGTACAAATTGGTGGGCGACGGAGTACTTCCGCTGTTGATCGAAAATAACCGCAAAGTGAGTGGCTTCACTGCCACTTCCAGCCGTTGTAGGTATGGCTACCAATGGCGGTCCAGTTTGCTCGATCTTTCCAACTCCAGTAGCTATCTCGCCAGGTGTTGCATCGTTCGCACTGCATATACGTAGGAGTTTCGCAATATCAATAACAGTGCCGCCCCCAACTGCGATCACTGCATCCGGCTTAGCCCTCCTGCATAGCTCCACACCGCGCTCAATATCAGGAAGGTCGGGGTAGTCAGCAAGAGTTGAGAATCTGACTGTCCTATATGGGGCTAAGACGGGGTCAACCATGTCAGCTGCGCCAGACATGCTGTAGGAGTGCGGACCCGTAACAACTAAAACCGTTTCCACTCCGTGCGCTTCGAGGATGCCAGGCAATTCACCAATGGCGCCGACACCCAGATGAGTTTCAACACTCATAAGCGCAGAAACTCCATGAAGTCATCTCTCCCCGCTGATGGTGGCTCCTGTGGCCTACCCAGATCCTTGCGTGCAGTAGCCGATACCCGGACCTCCAACAGGCACGGACCTTCTATTTCGCGGAATCCTTGTAAAGAATTCGTAAGGTCTGTGACATTCGAAACTGAGGCGCTCGCGCTGTACCCACACGCCATTGCGATCTCGGGAATACCAATTTCAAACCCGACTGTTGCCTGGCCACCGACGGATTCATGGCACCCGTTATTCAGCACAACATGTACAAACTGCAGAGGGGCCGAGCTGCCAATTAGCGCTAACGAGCCCATGTGCATGATTAGGGCCCCGTCTCCGTCTAGGCAGAAAACCCGGCGATCCGGCTGGCCGAGTGCAACTCCAAGCGCTATTTGAGACGCATGCCCCATTGATCCCACTGAAAGAAATTCCTGCTTCGGCCCTATGGGACCAAGGCTTTGTCGGTGTTCGTAGATCTCCCTCGAGGCCTTTCCTGTCGTAACCACCACCGCGTCTCGGCTGTCGAGCGACCCAACGACTGCCAACAGAGCGTCCTCACGCGACAATTCGTAGCCGTTCGTCACGATGTCCGTTCCTGAGCTCGCGTCAAACGTGCCTCTTTGGACGACTATCGCGACTGGACCAGAGCGAGCCTTGGCGGTTGCCACTGATTCACCAAGACACTTCGCGGCTGCCGCCGTATCCGATGGCAGCAGTCGAGATGGGATTTCAAGGGTTTCCAGGAGAGGAATGGTCACTCGTCCCTGGAGTCGATGCTGAGGCTCGTCGTCTTTTCCAGGTTGCCCTCGCCAGCCGATCAGGAGGACGAGTGGTATCTGGTAGACGTCTTGGCTGGTCAGAGACACGAGTGGATTGACAGCATTTCCGAGCCCGGAGTTCTGCATGTATACAAGGGGGGTGTGGCCCGTCGCCAGGTAGTGGCCTGTCGCAAGAGCTATTCCCGCTCCTTCATTTGGCACCACAACGTGCTGGTCTTTTGCTGCGTTCTCATGCAACGCTGTGGACAGGTCCTTCAGTAGTGAATCTGGCACACCACAAATGAGGTCTATGCCGTTATCAACCGCAGCCTGGTAGAACGCCGTTGCGTCTACCACTGGTCTAGTTGGCTTGCGGGATCAGCGCGAGGCAATCCGCAATCGGCATGCACATTTCCTCGGCTTCCTTGGCCCTACCGTTCCGAAGGATGCTTTCGGCGGTTTTTACCATGCTCGGGTACGAGCTCCGTAGAAGATGATTGGCATAAATAACTACCTGGATCCCGGCGCTAACAAGCTCTTCTTCAAAGGTTTCGTTAAAGGTAGTGGGCGCCACGACCAGTGGGACACGGTTAGGGATTTGTGCAAAGTGCTCGCAGAATTCCAGTACCTCATCTGGGGTCTCTGCTCGACTATGGATCATTATCCCGTCTGCGCCGGAATCAATATAGGTGCGCGCCCTATTCAGCGCGTCCTCAACACCCGCTCCAAGAATGAGTGACTCTATTCTAGCGATGATTGAAAAATCTTCCGTGATCTGTGCCTTCTTACCAGCTGCAATTTTCTGACCAAAGATCTCCGGAGCGGCTTGGCTTTGTGGAACGTCTGTTCCATAAAGCGAGTTCTGTTTCAGGCCCTCCTTGTCTTCGATCACGACAGCGGAAACACCTAGACGCTCCAGGGTCCGAACGGTAAAGATGAAATGCTCAGCGAGGCCGCCAGAGTCGCCATCAAAAATTAGAGGCTTCGTGGTGCCCTCAAGTGCCTCTTCGATTGTGCCGAGACGCGACGTGAGGTCTACGAGACCGTTATCTGGTTTTCCCTTGGCCACGGAGTCGGTCAAACTACTGATCCACATTCCGTCGAACTCGAGTTCCCGCTCATCGTGGCTGATCTTGGTGTTCTCTACAATCAGTGCAGTGAGTCCACTGTGGACCTCGAGAATCCGCACAACCCTATTGCTTGCAAGGAGTCGCCTAAATCTCTTCATTCGTATTTCGGGTGTGGTCCCGATTTCGCGCATGGCTGTGTTCAGCTGAGTTGAGGAGATCCCCTCCGTGTATTTGGGTTCGATAAGTTCCCCGCCCCACTGTCCCAGCACCTCTATTACACGATTCCGAACAGAGCTCTGAACCCCGTCCTTCCAGTCATCTCCGTGCACCACATAGTTGGGTCTGACGTCGAGCAGGTTCTGCGTGTAGTCCAGAGTGGTCTGAGGAATTACATTCGCCACACCGCGAATGTTTTCGATGACGATCTTTCGCTGTTCGTAGGCCATAAAAGGTAAGCGCTTGTAGCTTGCAATTGCCTCATCCGTCAATAAACCAACTGTGACATCGCCTAGTTTTCGCGCCACGTCAATGATCGATAGGTGACCTGGGTGGATTAGATCGGCGCTCATGCCGACATAGACAGTCTTGTTCATTGTGTGATGCTTCTCAGTTCTACTGGGATCTGGATATCACGAGAGATTCAAGCGTTTCGGGTGTATTACTTTGGAAGACTATACGACTGCCTATCGACGTGATCTAAATAGAGTTACCAAATTTAAATTGCAGCCTATTCTGAGTTTTGGCCACTGGAGTCGGAGCGATGCCCCAGTCTTCGTGCGAAAGTCTTCATTTTGTGTAGAAGAGATCGGGCATAAACTCCGACACCCGCTACCGCTCCCGCTATAGCGGCAATTACGAGCGAAATTGTTCCACCGTCTAGGTAAGCAGTTACATAAGGCACTTGCTGACTGTACTACTGCTTGAAGGGTGCTACGCGGCGGAGGTGGCTAACGGGTCGGGCTAATTTCTACAGCTTGCGGCTATCCGGCCGGAACGGACTCCCCGTATTGCCGCAGTCGGTCAGTCATATCAACTACGGCTCTGTCGTCATACCAAGCCCAGAACGACGATTCCGGTTCCAACGCCCTGGGTATTCCGGAAAGACAACTGAAAACTGTTGGAAATGTATTGACACCTCCGTATGTGTCGGACACTTGGCTTCTGCATCTACTGGGTAGTCGCACGGCGCTAAAGGCGCTTGCCCTAACCCACATGTCTTTTGTCGGTGTGTCTTCAAGGGTCGCCCCACCGTCACCAAGGAGACTCCCATAGCCCGGTCCGTGGTCAGACTGAAGAACGATCACAGCGTCTTCACCGGCACCCTCGATAAGTCGGAGTACCTGTTGTCGGGTGCAATCGACACCCATCTGCATTCCGACGAGGTCATCCCACGCAGCAACAGATTGACTGAACGTTCCCTGCCTGGGGCCACAGCTCGAATCAAGGGTGTATGGCGGGTGGGCATACATCATGTGTGCAACGACGAAGACTGGGATTAGAGCGTGCTCGTCTTCGACCGAATCGACTGCCCTAAGGACGTCGTCGGCCATAAAGGTCCCGCCCTGTTCCCTCCCGTCAGTCCAGCGGAGGTCTTCGGCCGCTAACCATCTACTAACAGCCGAAGGAAGTAATCCTCGGTTGGAGAGACCGTGTAGCGGAGTCAACCAGCCCAGTCGCTCACGGATGGCTGCGCTGAGGGAGTCCCCCTTAACTAGACACGTAGCCAGTTCCTGGATGGGTGACAAATCGAGGTTGCATAATTGACCGCGGGACTCAGTAGCTATTACAAACCGATAGCCCTGCCCAGCTAACTCTTCGTGTGTCTGACTGTCACCAGCCATGATTCGGTTCGTTTGGGAATGCGTTGCAGGCCGACCACGAGGACCCGGGTAAGCCTGGTACTCCTGGTCGAAAACCGCTGGAATGGACAGCCAGGTCATCGGATGTGGACTCAGCGCTCGATCGGCAACAATAAACCCGTCCCTACCCAGGGTTTCAATGAATCCCGAGACGTCGATTTCATAGATTTCCTCCAGTACATCGGCCCGGCCAAGTCCATCAAGGATCAAGTAGTAGATGTCTGGCTTAGATTCCCACTGGTCAACATTCGTTATGGCAAAATTCGATCCTGGCTCGGTTCCCTTACCGACTGTTGCGACTCCATACTGGACAAGTGGAAGAAGGGCCATTGTCAGGCTGAATAGGAGAACGGCTTTCAGCAAACTCGGTTTACGTGTGATTCGGTAGGCAATGACTGAGCCACCAACCAGGACTACCGTCCATACCAGCTCATCCGGGAGACCCGCAAAGGAAAGATATCGCTCGTTAAGCGAGCAGATATCTCGATACCAGAAAAGCGCGAACACCAGCCATCCAAGAACCACGCTTATTCGTGCTCCCCACGACCTCCCAAGAACAAGAGATGCACAGACTCCCAAGGCGGCAATGACACCAGTAGCCATTGCTGGATACCGCCAGATGTCGCCAATGTCGACGTACTCGCGAGTGCCGTAGAGAAATGCTGAGAATGGAGCAAGTGTCAGCAGCGCTGCCACGGCCAATGAACGCAGAGGCAGTCGTCCTGCTAGAGAGATCACGATTCTGGACTGATTATGGTCCTGCGGTCCCTGCGCGGCAACCTTCTCAACGCCTCTACCCGTCATCCCTTGCTCCAAAGTGAACCCATGTAAGGTACCGGTGCATTGGTCGTCTCGTTACCATTTCCGTTCACCATGCCTTCTTCGGACACCCATCTGACAGTCCTCCAAAGTCGTCGCACTCCATATGAGCAGACCCTAACTTTCTGTGCCTGGGTTGGACGGATCACGGTCGGCCTGTCACCGGGAGCTGTTCGCGTCTCCAAAGTCACTACGACAAACCTCCATCCGGCATTAGAAGAGGAACTTCAGTGACTCGTGGTCTAACAGGAGATGTAACCGGGGTTGCATCTCAGCAGCAGGGCTCCTGTTCCACTATCGGAGCGACCTTGTCTACCCGAGCCAACAAGCAGGTATGGGTTTCATGACCGGAAGTGGGGGAACCTATCTGACCGTTCTCGCTGGGTGCCTTGTTCTTAGTGGAGCGATATCACTCGGCATACGTTTTGCTGATCGCAAAACTAAACTGCCAGATAGATACAGGGATGGGCAAAGTCCGAACAAGCTGGCTTCGGTGGCGATTATTGTCTCTTTTATTTGTGTAGTTCCACTGTCATCGTTGATCAATCCCCTCACGGGTGGGACAAAACAGCTTGACGTCGTCCTTATTGCCACAGGAGCGATATTCGTTGCAGGCCTGGCCTACCAGTATCTACCACTTCCGCAATCATGGTGTTTTGGTGTGGATTTGGCCGGTGGACTTATTGTCTGGACCATTGGCAATGGGATAGAACTTCAAAACCAGTTGCCTAACTATGTTGCCTTCGTTCTGACGATCCTGTGGTTCCTCTTGATACCCAGCGGTTTTAGATTGATTGACGAACGGGATGGGATGGTTCTCGGGGTTGCATCACTGATCTGCCTGACATTCTTTATCCTTGCATTAACTAATGACCAGGTGCTCCTAGCGGCTCTTGCGGCTGCACTAACTGGCTCTTGCCTCGGCTTTCTGGTCGTCCAGCCAAATTCGGTAAGACTGAAACTTGGGAATGGAGGCGCTTCAGCCATCGGATTCCTAGTTGCCTTCTTCGCTCTGATGCTCTATTCGACTGGAAACTTTGTGGTTAGTGCACTGGTGCCCCTTCTTAGCTGTTCGTTTGTTCTTCTGAACGCTGTCATTAGTGTCTTAGTTGCTCTATCTCGTATTGGTGGTAGCTTCGAGTTGCAGTTCATAGGTATGGCTAACCAACTGCAAACACTTGGATACCGTACGTCAATGGTTAATTTGTTAATCCATGTTGGAGTCGGAGTTACCGGTCTCTTAACAGTAGCGATGTATGTATCTGATCCAGCGACTGGCAGATGGATTGCTGGGCTTACAGTGGTCCTGCATGCCAGTGCTGGAATGTTTATGATCTACAAAATAAGGCGTTATAAATTTGACGACAGATCACCATGTCTGTGAGACGCTACAAGAGGGAGCAGTCGATTTACCGCTATGGTTCTAGTTCTGACCATGTAGTTCGGCGAGTGTAAGATGCGTAGGCATTTAGGATTTCTAGTGTTGGCCGTGGCTGCTGTTATTGGCCCTGTACTCTTGGCTCTCGAAATTTCTAAGGCATTTACACGAGCAACAGATAGAGCGACTCTGGTTGAGGTCGGACGCTTCGAAGCGCCGACCGCACTCCTGGCACGGCCTGATACCCAGGAACTCCTTCTCGCGGAGCGAGCAGGTAAGTTATACGCGGTTAAAACTGCTTTAGATGGCTCGTTTCTAAGTAGCGCTCAAGTACTTGATATCTCGGGCCAGGTCACGGCGGAGCATGAAGGTGGAATGGTCGGCTTGGCCGTTTCTCCAACCGCTGACGAGTTGTATATCTCTTACACGGATAAAGCCTATTCACTGCGGATTGTTTCCTTCCGCTTAGAGAACGGCCGGCCACTGGCCAACACTGAACGGCTACTTCTCGCAGTCCCACAGCCATTCAAGAACCACAATGGAGGCCATCTTCTGGTGGACTCCAATGGCTACCTGATGATCGGCCTTGGTGATGGGGGTTACGGCGGGTACCCGGATCCAGACGACCATGGCAGAAACCAGGCGACGTTACTTGGAAGCTTGCTGAGAATTATTCCTACACCTGGAAAGGAGGATGCCTACACAATCCCCGTTGGTAACCCCTTCTACGGAGGTGATCCAACAGAATCCAGGCCTGAGATTCTTGCCTTTGGTCTACGAAACCCTTGGCGCTTTGATCTTGATCCGACCACGGGGGATCTTTGGGTTGCAGATGTAGGCCAGGGCGACGTAGAAGAGATCAATTTTCTTGCAAGAGAAGACGTAGAGTCGGGTGTCGACTTCGGTTGGGCGGCAATGGAGGGCTCTGTCGTGTTCAGGGGCCCTGACCCTGCTGGTGATGTCCTACCGGCTTATGAATACTTTCGCGTCAACGAAGGATTCGATTCCCGGTGTGCGGTAATCGGAGGAGTGGTCGTGCGAGGTACACGCCTTCCCGACCTTGCTGGAGCCTATTTATTTAGTGACTTCTGTGACGGAATAGTCAGGGCTCTACGCCCTGACGGCAAGAGCAACTGGAAGGTTCAGGACTTAGGTGCCACTCTCTCAGCACCTACCTCGTTTGCACGAAGCAACGACGGCACTATCTACGCACTTTCTCTGGCAGGCGGTGTATACCGGCTCGACTTGAAATAGGCCAGGTCGAAATGGTCCAAAAACTATCTCCGTACCATGGGTTAAAGAAGAGGCATCGGTGGTCGTAGCCGGATAGGTAAGGCAGAGTCTGAACAGGACAGACGCGAAAATCTGCTGGTCACAGAATCGCGGCGATCGGACTTACAAAGAGAGGGTCGGGGGTTGAAGTCCCTCCGCGTCCGCCAGAAACGTTGAGAAATCAGGATGTTTCGCCGCGCTGGAAGCCCTGGGGGAGCGGCGATATTGGGCCTGGCCCGATAGCGGTGTTCTCGACTACAGCCAATCCTCTTCGTAGGGGGTAAGGCCGAGCGGGACCGCGCCGGCCTCGGTGATCAGCACCATCTCTTCGAGCTTGACGCCGTCAGGGCCGCCGGTCTCGCCTGCGAAACTCTCGATGCACAGGGTCATGCCTACCTCGAGCACGCCGTCGTAGCCGCCGCCGTACGCGCCGGGGATGTGGAGCTTGTCGGGCGACATGATGATCGGCCACTCGTTCTCGAGGCCTAGGCCATGGAAGATCGTGGTGAAGTTCTGCTCGGCAAGCTCTGGCGAGTAGCAGAAACCCTTTTCCATAAGCTCGAGGAACGACAGGCCGGGCTCCAGTAGCTCCATGTTGCGGTGGACGTGCTCGAAGCAGGCGGCATAGAGGCGGCGCTGTCGGTCGTCGGGCGTACCGTCGGCCATCCACGTCCGGGAGATGTCGTGGGCGTAACCGTACGGACCGACCAGGTCGGAGTCGCAGCCAACGATGTCGCCCTGTTGGATAACCCGGAGGCCGGTCTCCTGAGCCCACGGGTTTGTCTTCTCGCCAGACAGGAGATAGCGGGCGTTGATCCACTCGCCTTCCCATTCGATATTGGCGGCGTGGAGATGGGCCCAGATGTCTGACTCGGTGACGCCGGGCTTTGTCGCCGCGAACATGCGCTCAAACCCGTCGTGGCAGGCCTTCGCCGATAGGCGCTGGGCTTCGAGTTCTTCGGGGCCCTTGACGGCGCGGGCTCGGTAGATCGCGGGATGGCCGTCGACGACACAGATGCCGCGGCGCTCGAGTTCTATGGCCTGGAAGTGGCTGAGGCGGTCGATGCCGACCCGTAGGTCGTCAGGCGACGTGCGACGGATGAGTGATTCGATCTGGTCGGCCCACTCGCGCAGCGAGGTATCGAAGTTGTCGACGCCGTCGCTCATGAAGCTGACCGGGCGGGCGACGTGCACGGCGTCGATCGTGTCAAGGTGGCCGTGGTAGGCGTCGTGGCCGGCAACCCAGTCGAACAGTTCGGTGGTGCCGTCGGCGGCCATGAACAGGTAGCGACACTCGTGATTGAGGGCGTACACCTGCACGTTCCGGGAGTCGGTGGCGTAGCGGATACTGACCGGGTCATAGATCAGCAGGGTTGGGATGTCGAGCTCCTGCATCATCTGGAGTAAACGGTTCTTGCGGTAGTGCCGCATACGGTGGACAGTCGTGTCGGGCAGGATCTCGACCATCAGGGCCGCCTTTCATCTGGGGTCGTTGGAGTCGTGTTCGAGATATACATAGCGGAAGTACCCAACTCGCTCCATGTCGTTGAGTATTCCGATGTGGTGCCCTTTCATGCCGGATTTTGAGTTCCACAAGGGGGCCGGGCTGGCGCTTCAAGTCCCGTCACGCCAACTGATTTCGGTCTGGTGCTTGCACTGAGGCGTCTGGATCATGCCTGTGCAACGATCATGGGATGCGGTTTGCTGGCGTGAAGGCGCGGATTGCCCTCCTGGTCTGTGTCCTGGTCGCCGGAGCCTGTGGGGGTGAACCGGCTGGTGTGGAGACTTCGGATCGAACAGTGTCGACGACGACATCGGTCTCCGAGGCAGTGGTGACGGAGACATCGACGATGGCCAACTCCGGTAATGAGGGGACGACAGCGACCACTACTACCCCCTCGACGTCGATTGCCGCGTCGACTACTACTTCTACGTCGGTGGCGACGTCGACCAGCACCTCGACGTCGATTGCCGCGTCGACTACTACTTCTACGTCGGTGGCGACGTCGACCAGCACCT
>Ga0066372_10000453_pt1 | contig 15259 bp, 15 predicted proteins | sample Knorr_S15_td_250_FD_77011 | JGI IMG/M metagenome (GOLD analysis project Ga0066372, IMG submission 77011) | Marine microbial communities from Southern Atlantic Ocean transect - Knorr_S15_td_250_ad_251m_LV_A | ecosystem: Environmental > Aquatic > Marine > Oceanic | place: Southern Atlantic ocean... | reverse complement strand
GGAAGGATGGTACGGGAACTGTTTGACTTAGCCAGACAAAGGGCGCCGGCCATTATCTTCATCGACGAATTAGATTCCATAGGCTCAAAACGCCTTGATACTGCAACATCTGGAGATCGTGAGGTTCAGAGAACACTGATGCAACTACTCTCGGAGATGGATGGCTTCGAATCCCTTGACGATGTCAAGGTGATTGCTGCAACAAACAGACCTGAGCTTCTAGATGCAGCACTGCTTAGGCCCGGGCGGTTCGATAGGATTGTCGAGATTCCAATGCCTGATTTGGACGCTAGGATTACAATATTTGAGGTCCAATGTGGGTCAATGCCAGTTTCTTCAAATGTGGATTTACGCAGTTTGGGCATTCTGGCAGATGGATTCAGCGGCGCAGATATCAAATCAGTAGTTGTTGAAGCGGGGATTTCTGCTATCTCTGCTGGTAGGAATACAGTATCAAAGTCAGACTTCACAGTAGCAATCAATAAGATTGACAGAAAACGCAGAGAGGCCAATTATTCTGGACCAGACGGACTCTACTCTTGAGCAAACTCTCTTCATAGCAAGTCCGCTCCAGGCTATGTGAGTCCGGCGTTGGTGGAGTGTGTTCCCAATTTCAGCGAAGGTAGGGACGCTGCCGTAATCGAAGCAATTACTGCATCCATAGTAGCAGTTGAAGGCGTTTCAGTCCTCGATGTTGACATGGGGCGCGACTTCAATCGAACCGTAGTCACAATGGTGGGTGAGCCCGAGGCAGTCCTAGAAGCAGCAATTTCTTGCACGGCGGCTGCGATTGAGTTAATCGACATGCGAAAACATCACGGTGAGCATGCCAGAATGGGCGCTGTCGATGTAGTCCCCTTCATTCCTCTAAGGGGGGCCTCAATGGAGTCTTGCATAGCTCTTTCTGAAAGGTACTCACAGACTGTATCGGAACGATTTAACCTCCCAGTGTACCTTTATGCCGAAGCCTCTAGAAGCCAGCAGAGAATCAAACTTCCAGATATCAGGAGAGGAGAGTACGAAGGCCTCTCTGAGAAGATAACCTCTCCTGAGTGGGCCCCAGATTTCGGTCCTGCTGAATTCAATCCGAGTATGGGTGCGACAGCGTCTGGCGCTCGCCAGATTCTGATTGCTTACAATGTAAACCTAGATACTTCGGACAAAGCGAAGGCTAACGACATTGCTGGAATCATCCGTACTAGCGGGGTAATCGTTAGAGATGATCATGGTGACATGGTGTTAGGTGATGATGGTAAGCCATTAAGGAAGCGCGGGATGTTCGAGTCCCTTCAAGCTGCAGGATGGATGTACAATGAAAACACTGCACAGGTATCAATGAACCTTCTAGATCACAACGTCACAGGTTTGCATACTGTTACGGATGCCATTAGGTCGGAGGCGAGAAATATCGGTTTGTCTGCCGTAGCTGGTGAATTGGTAGGACTGGTGCCACTGGAAGCGATGACTAGTGCGGGTAGACACTATCACGATACGCCTGATTTAGTTGATGATAACACCTTGGTCGAATCAGCAATCAACGGCCTTATGTTAGATGCCTTAGGTGAGTTCGATGCGGAATCCAGCATCATTGAATGGGCAATAGGAATTTGAGGTTTTATAATGAATGAAGGCTACTCACAAGTGTTAGGCGCAATATCCTCTTCCTCCCCCACTCCAGGGGGGGGTTCAGTGGCGGCACTGGCCCTCGCTCATGCGCATTCTCTAGCACTAATGGTTGCGCGATTGACCCTCGCCAGGGAGAAGTGGTCAGAGGGCCATAGTGCTGCTGAGTCCGTAATATCTTTTTCAGAGCCTGGAGTCGAATTTGCGCTAATCTTAGCAGAAAATGATGCACAAGCGTTCGACGATGTCATGCGTGCATATAGACTTCCCAAAGGAGATGATTCTGAGATATCTGTAAGGAAGGCTGCGATACGAAACGCTACTCTTGGAGCGGCAGCAGTCCCCGAGGAGACCGCATCTGCGGCAGTAAAATTTCTTGAGTCAATTATCGATCTTGCTATGTTCGGCAACACAAATGCAATGACAGATCTTGCAGCATCAGCCGAGCTGGCCAATACTGCTACCAACATTGCAGCAATGAACGTGAAAATCAACCTAGACTCCCTTGAAGGCGAAGAGGCAGAGGAAATGGCAGTTCGTATAGACGGACTACTCGTCACTTCGAATGATTTTGTCGAGTCAATCCGCTCTATTGTTTCAGAGAGGTTGGGCTGGTAGATGTTATTCAGCGAAGAGGTACAACAAGGTTTACCCGATACACTTCCCCCTCCTAAAGTCCCAGATACATCCGTATCTCACGCACCGAGTAGGCCCCAGATTCTTTCTGTATCAGAGACGAGGCTTGCCATCGAAAATGCTCTGAGGTACTTCCCTTCGAAGTGGCATCCAACTCTCGCCGTTGAATTCTTGGGTGAGTTGGAAGATTATGGCCACATATACATGCACAGATTCAGACCAGATTACGAAATGTATGCCAGACCTATCTCTGAATATCCTGCGACTACATCATCTGCTGCAGCAATAATGCTGATGATTCAGAACAACTTGGATCCCGCGGTGGCGCAGTTCCCACATGAGCTTGTGACTTACGGCGGTAATGGCGCAGTATTCCAGAACTGGGCACAATATGTGTTATCAATGCAATATCTTTGCAGGATGAGTGACGATCAGACTCTGGTAATGTATTCTGGGCACCCTCTCGGTTTGTTCCCATCCAACTCAGCGTCACCAAGAGTCGTAGTAACTAATGGGATGGTCGTACCAAACTACTCCAAACAAGAGGACTATGAGCGCATGAGCGCTTTAGGAGTCTCCCAATATGGGCAGATGACTGCTGGTTCGTATATGTACATAGGACCTCAGGGAATAGTGCACGGGACTACCATAACAATTCTCAACGCTGCTCGCAAGTATCTCGGACGAAGCTCTGAGGAAGGACTAGAGGGTATCTTGTACGTTACGTCTGGGCTTGGCGGGATGTCAGGAGCTCAGGCCAAGGCCGCTGTAATTGCTGGTGCCGTGTGCATCATCGCAGAAATTGATCCAATTCCTGCAAACAAGAGGCTACAGCAGGGCTGGCTCACCGAACTGTACGATGACCTTGATACACTAGTTCAGAGGACGTCGGAAGCTAGAGAGAACAAAGAGGCAGTGTCGCTGGGATTCCTAGGCAATATAGTAGATCTACTTGAGTATCTATTAGAGGTTGACATATATCCTGATCTGGCTAGTGATCAGACTAGCCTCCATAACCCATGGCTAGGGGGGTATATGCCCGCTGGACTGACTTTCAAGGAGGGTTTATCTCTACTCAAGTCAAACCCCCACAACTTCAGAGATAGGGTTCAGGAATCACTTAGAAGGCATGTTGATGCAATCAACTCCTTACAATCTAAGGGCACTAGATTTTGGGATTATGGGAACGCCTTCCTGCTTGAGGCCAGTAGAGCCGGGGCTGATGTTTTGCTCGAAGATGGAGGCTTCCGATACCCATCATATGTAGAGGATATAATGGGCCCAATGTGCTTCGATTATGGATTTGGCCCATTCCGATGGGTTTGTTGCTCCGGTGAAATCAATGACTTACGTGAAACAGATGCTATTGCCAAAGGAGTTCTTGAAGAGCTGGCTCTCAACTGCCCCGACGAAATCAGAACCCAATACCTAGACAACATCCGGTGGATTTCTGACGCAGAACAGCATGGTTTGATCGTCGGTAGCAAAGCCAGAATACTATACTCAGATGAAGCAGGACGCCGCGAAATTGCTCAGGAATTCAACAGGGCCGTTTCAGATGGTAGGGTTTCTGGTCCGATTGTTATTGGCCGCGACCATCATGACGTTGGCGGCACAGACAGTCCATTCAGAGAGACTGCGAATATTAGTGATGGTTCCATGTTCACTGCAGACATGGCAGTACACAATTTCGTTGGAGATTCTTTCAGAGGGGCCACCTGGGTCAGTCTGCACAACGGCGGTGGAGTTGGATGGGGGGAGGCAATCAATGGAGGATTTGGTTTGGTGATTGACGGTTCTGAGGATTCGTCAAATAGGATCGATTCAATGATTTCATGGGACGTGAACAATGGTTTAGCCCGTCGTTCATGGGCTAGAAACGAGGGAGCCGAATTTGCTATTTCTAGAGCTATGCAGGGCGACGAGAGACTGGATGTTACAATTCCCAATATAGTCGATCGGCAGATGTTGGATAAGGTCTTAGATTCTTCTCGATGACTCTATTTGGACCCATCCTTTCCGTGCTGGATATGGATGCATGCACCATCGATGGCGAATCTCTCACCCCAGAGGATGTACTTACTATATCGAAAGGCTTCCGGACTGTATCTCTATCTCCAGAATCCAGAGTTGCAATGTTAACTTCTAGGTCCGTAATTGAGACAATTTTGGAATCGGATGATGTAGTCTATGGGATAAACACGGGATTCGGCGCGATGTCTTCTGTCAGGATCGATAGTGACAATCTGGACAATCTTCAGGCAAACCTAGTCAGAAGCCACGCATGTGGCGTCGGTGAGAAAATGAATCCACTGCACGTCCTTATGATGATGGTGATTAGGGCTAATTCTCTGGCCAAGGGAGTTTCTGGAACTCGTCCAGAAGTAGTGGAATTGATGCTATCGATGGTTAATCTTGGAATCGCACCGGTAGTTCCTCGGATAGGATCTTTGGGGGCATCTGGTGATTTGGCACCATTGTCCCACATGGCACTTTCATTAATGGGTGAGGGAGATTGCATGGTTCGCGAGGGCGATAATTGGTCGACCATGGCCAGTAGTGAGGCCATCTCCCAAGCAGGCCTTTCACCTGTCACCCTACAAGCTAAGGAAGGACTCTCACTGATTAACGGAACCAGTCAGATGTGCGCTTATCTCTCGATTGCTCTTTTGGACCTTGAGAACCTGATAATGGCTGCTGATTTCTCTGTCGCATGCTCCTTGGAGGCCATCAAAGGCTCTCATACACCATTCGACAAAAGGATTCATGCATCAAGGCCGCAACACGGCCAATCTATCTCCGCTGCTAGGATATCCGGTTTGCTTTCAAACTCTGAGATTATGAATTCCCACGCTGACTGCGATAGAGTTCAGGATGCATATTGCTTCAGATGCTCACCACAGGTTCACGGACCAGTTATTGATTTGGTCAAGGAAACTAGGAGAATGCTGGAGATCGAGATCAATAGTGCCACTGACAACCCATTGGTGTTCATGAACGGTGATGAATACGACATAATTAGTGGGGGTAATTTCCACGGGCAGAATTTGGCAATGGCAAGCGACTCTGTGGCTGTGGCGTGCCATGAACTTGCTAGCATTTCAGAACGCCGAATCAACCAGATTCTTGATCCTGGTTGGAGTGGGCAGAAGGCGTTCCTTGCCAATATTGAGGGTCTAGAAAGCGGATTGATGATAATTCAGTATGTCGCAGCCGCGTTGATTTCCGAATTACACCTTCTTGCTAACCCTTCGACGACTAGTAATGTCCCAGTAAGTATGGGCAAGGAAGACCACGCGTCGATGGGAGCCACAGGTACATACAGGGCTACCAAGTGTACTAGATTCTTATCTCAGGTCATCGCCAATGAGCTAATCTGTTCTTCCGAAGCTCTGGATAGGATTGAGGAACGCCCGGGAACCGGCGTTGCTAAAATTCATGAATGGGTCCGAAAGCATGTATTACCCCTAGAAGCCGATAGATCAATGTCCGACGAATGTGAAGAATTATCTAAAGTAATCCTGAATGGCGAGATTGGTCATATATTCAGGTGATTAATTGCAAGAGAAGCTGCATATGCAGAATCATCCGGGTGTTGACCCACCGCCATTCGAAGCCAATATAGTAGGATTTTCTGATACAGCTTTGCTACTTTCTCAGACTTATTGTTATCCTCGAGGTGGTGGGCAGCCAGGAGACACTGGAATATTTTCTCGTTCCGAAGGAAGTATGGTGAAATTTCATGAGGTACTTCCGGGAGAAATGATACTTCACCCGGTTGATGAACCAACAGATTTTGTTAAAGGTGAAAAATTAGTCTGCAATATTGACTCCGATCGAAGAAATTCACATGCTATGATGCATACATCACAACACATATTTTCAGCACTAGCAGAGGATATTTGGGGTGCAGAGACAGTAGGGAATCAGATTGGTGCTGAGTTTTCACGAGTTGATCTGCTGTTTGAGGATAAGGGAAACTTCGATCCCGATGTACTAGTAGATGCAGTAAATTCAGTACTAGAATCATCCATTGACGTTAATGTTCACGAATGGGATAGGGGTACTATCATGTCTCACGAACAGATGAGGCATACCAAATTCATTAACAGGATTCCATCATCAATTACTCACCTTAGGGTCGTTGAAGTGGAGGGTGTGGATTTGTGTCCATGCGCAGGTACCCATGTTTCCAATACTTCCGATATCCCCCGAGTGTCCTACGTAGGGAAGAAAAACAAGGGCAAGGGCCGATTGAGAGTTTCCTATCAATTGAAATAATAATTTATTAGTATCAAATCTATTGGTGGGCTCGGCAGGAATTGAACCTGCGATCTTCGCCATGTCAAGGCGACGTCATAACCCCTAGACCACGAGCCCGGCCAACATACGAACTGATACGCACTCAAGAATCATTCTCATAAGACATCATGAAACAATCTTAGAGATTCTGCCATTGCAGCTTGGTGCAGAACATGCACCTGCAATTCTAGTTCTTCCATTGCTCATCCGAATCGCTTTAGGCTTGTTGATCAATACATAGCTCTTGCACTTCATACAGAATCCATGCTGCCCCGACTCCATGAATCCTGAATATACTAATAGACTTCAATATTTCACTCAAGTATGGTGTGGAAGGCCCATTTTTGGCAAATCATCGATAAACGGCACACTGCGACCAATATATCAAACTCAAGAATGAAATTAGTTCTGATAACCACGGTTATCGGAAACAAATACATCGATAATTCACAATATTTTGAATCGAATGTGTAATACCAACACAAATCATGATTAGATTGTTGAAGAACTAGATAACTGTATTCAAACCAATAAATTGCATAAAGTAGATTCAATACACCTTGTTAGAGTTTACAATACTGCCATCTATCATAGTCAAGCTCACGGGGGAGGTTCCGGGAGTCTGGCACCAACTGTCAGCAGAAGTGGACCATAGAACATTAAGATCAGCTGCCCTACCCTCTGCAACTACGCCCCGTACATTGTCATCGTTGAACATCGTGGTAGCTGGATTCCTTGTAATTGACACGAGGCTAATAATTGGATCAATGCCTAGGCGGTGTGAGAGAATACTGCCGATGAACGGCAGCGACGTAATAGGACAGTTCGGATTGAAGTCTGTTGCAGTCGAAAATGGCCAGTCTTCGTCTATGCACTGTTTGATCGGAAGATCAATCTTAGATCCCAAGATGTAGGGTGTTCCAGGAAGGAAGGTTTGCAAGGTTCCTGCCTCAGCAGCACTGATTCTGGAATCTTCGTTTGAACAAGCTGCATGATCCCCGCTAACCGAACCAAGTTCAGCGGCTAGGGCCAATCCACCTGAATCTACGAATTCATCCACATGGAGCCTCGATTCTAGCCCTTGTTCTTTGGCAGCAACAACGATTTCCTCTGTTTCCTCTAGCGTGTACCAGCCTTCTTCACAGAAAACATCGACCCATTCCGCGAGTCCGAGCTCGCAGACAATAGGCAATTGTTTACTTACCAACTGTTCGATGTACTCGGATCTCTCATACTCAGAAGGGAAATCATGAGCTCCTAGCCATGTAGGCTTGATGTTACAGGGTGTTGTCCTATCAATCATCGAAATTGCCTCAAGTAGCTTAATCTCGGTATCCATATCGAGCCCGTACCCGCTCTTCGCCTCCATTGATGTAGTGCCGTTCGAAATGGCTGTGGTGGTGCGCCTGAAACCGGCCTCAACTAAACTATCAAGTGGAGAACTCCTTGTTTCTAATACAGTCTTCCTAATACCACCACCCGATGCTGCAATATCCTTGTATGACTTGCCTGCCTGCCTCTGCGAAAGCTCTCCGGATCTGTCACCTGACCAAACTAGGTGAGTATGGCAATCTACGAATCCAGGTACCACGGCCATCCCACTAATGTCAATTACTTCGGTTCCAGCACTCGAATTAGTGGCAGGAAACCAGGGTGTATATTCGGAAATGAGCTCTGGGGTTGGCCCAATTTTGTCAATGACCCCATTTTCAATTAATATTGCCAATCCGGGTGGATGCACCAACGAACTCCTATCAGTCAGATGATGTCCAGACAATGGGAATTGGTCATCACCTGTGGACAGGTGAGCAATCTCTCCGCAGTTAACTATGAGCGTCCTCACGGACGCGGATGGCTGCGATACTTGAAAGAACTCGCTCTAGTCGAGGTGCCATGGCTGGATTTATTCTAGGGATTGAAAGTACAGCACACACTCTTTCTATGGGCATTGTCGGTATTGATGGGAAGCTGTATCCTTCTCATTCATCAGTATTCCACCCGGATGAGGGCGGCATACATCCTCGAGAAGCTGCCGATCATCATACAGGAGCGGTTTCAAACCTGCTAAATCGAATTACCAATAGCGAAGATTTCGACTGGAATTCAATTGAAGCCGTATCATTTAGTCAGGGACCGGGGTTAGGACCTTGCCTGCGCATTGGTGCTTCAGTAGCTAGAACACTTTCTACTAAGCTCACTGTACCTTTGATTGGTGTAAACCATTGTGTTGCTCACATAGAAATTGGACGAAATCAAACTGGATGCGATGACCCGGTACTGCTCTACGTCAGCGGCGGCAACACACAAGTAATTGCTCGATCAGATTGTCGATACAGGGTTCTTGGTGAAACTTTGGACATTGGAATAGGGAACATGCTTGATAAATTTGCGAGAATTCATGGCATACCATTCCCCGGAGGACCCGAAGTTGAGAGGCAGGCGAAGGACTGCGTAGAACGAGGCGCACCCAGTTTGGATGATATTCAACTACCATATGGAGTCCATGGAATGGATATTGCATTTTCTGGAATTCTAACGTCAGCTGCACAGAAGGTTTCTGATGGCCATTCACTGCAGGTAGTTTGTTGGTCTCTCCAAGAGCATGCCTTTGCTACATGCATCGAAGTAGCGGAGAGGGCTATGGCACATACGGGCAAAAGAGAGTTATTGCTTGGAGGCGGAGTTGCATGTAATTCTAGATTACGAGAGATGGCAACTAGCATGTGTGAAGAGAGAGGTGCTAGAGCGTACTGGCCCGAAAAGGCATATTGTGTAGATAATGGGACTATGATAGCGGAGTTAGGGAGGAAAATGATGCAGAGTGGAATTTCCACGAGTATCGAGGATAGCGCAATTAACCCATCGCTTCGAACGGACAACACTGAAGTCATTTGGGCCTAGGTATCGAGAATCCTTATGAGAGTCCGTCTGACCGTTGTGCTGAGGGTTGATTAGAGAGTGCAGAGACGAAGGCGAGGAAAGACTCAGCCAAAGAATATCTTTGGTGGAAGCACACAGTCCAGCCAATCACCCAAGTCCCATAGTATCAGGCACCCTCAACCTAGCAGACCTAAACTTAAGCCAATTCCTCCGACACTGCCCGGAGCGAAGCCAAAGGTACCCGCAATAGTCGAGGTAGAAACAATACTTCCAGAGGAAGATGCAACCACTGAAATTGTCGATGAGGTGGATGATTCAGTGATTGTTGAGGAACCCATCGAAAAAGAGGATATCGGGGAAAATCAGAATTCAGTAGTCGAACAACAGCTACTAGGTTCTGTTCAGAGGAAGCCAATAGGACTCAGTCGTGAATCTCTTGAGCCCATCAAAGAAGATGTTGTTGCCACCCCTAAGAGCATTGTCACTCCCAAGAGCACCAGTGAGAGAGCCCGAGAGTTAATTGAAAGCAGTATCAAGAGGGCGAGTCGGCAGAAATCAATAGAAACCGAAAAGGCGAAGATTGCGAAGATTGAGGCTGCGAAAACACCCCCCGAAACAAAAATAGTTCGAAAAGTACCCAAGAGGAAATTTAGGAGTAGAACCTCGTCCTATCAACCGGCTGCTAGGGCCAAGAGGCTTGACAGAAGCAGGCACATGGAATACAAGTATGAAATGCGAGGGCTAATGTCCAAATTGGAAATTCCCGATGAGCATAAATCTAACTTACTGGGAACTATCTGGGCACGTGGAGAGAGGTTGACTTCTAAGGATTCCAAGGAGTTCATCAGTGAGAAATTGGAAGAAGGAATTATTGATGAGAACCAACAGAAGGCCTTGGAAAAAATTGTCGATGATTATACTGTAAGAAGATAGATTGTATGAGAATGGTTTTGTCGCCACGCCCACTGGCCTACTCATGGGCAGCAATCCTACGGACAATCCCAATAGAGGGATTGGGATCGGTGAGGCCGGAAATCCACCTTACCGAAGGGGAATACATAGTGCGATGTATGCCCAGAAGATCTGGACTATGAGGCAATACGCTGGGTTCTCAACACCGAAGAAGACCAATGAGAGGTTCAAATCATTGTTGGATGAGGGACAAACTGGCCTTTCGGTTGCGTTCGACCTCCCTACACAATTGGGATTGGATTCAGACGACGAAATCGCTTCTGGCGAGGTCGGAAAGGTAGGTGTTGCTATCGATTCTATTCATGACATGAGGGTACTGTTAGATGGCATTGACCTGGGAGAAGTCTCAACTTCAATGACAATTAATGCTCCAGCTGCAACACTTCTCGCCCTATATGTAGCGGTTGCAGACGAGAGAGGGACCTCTAGGAAAGATTTGTCTGGTACAGTCCAGAATGACATTCTGAAGGAGTATATTTCCAGGGGATTATACATCTATCCCCCAGATAAATCACTTAGGCTAACTACAGACCTGATGAATTGGTGCAAAGAGAACACACCCAAATGGAACACCATTTCCGTTAGTGGATATCATTTGAGGGAAGCAGGATGCACAGCCAGCCAAGAAATCGGACTTACGCTTTCCAATGGGCTATTCTACGCTCGAAGTGCTATAGAATCTGGCATGAAGATCGATGACTTCGCACCAAGAATGTCATTCTTCTTCGCTTGCCATAATGACTTTATCGAAGAAGTTTCTAAATTCAGAGCTGCGAGAGAACTTTGGTTCGAGTTGGTTCATTCAGAATTTGGGCCAACTAATCCAAAGTCTTTGCAGTTGAGGTTTCATACTCAGACCTCGGGAGTCACTCTAACAGCTCAGCAACCCATCAACAATGCTATTCGTGTCGCATACCAAGCCCTGTCTGCTGTGTTCGGAGGGACACAGTCCCTCCATACTAACAGTTTTGACGAGGCACTCGGTCTTCCCACAGAGGAATCTGTGACAATAGCATTGAGGACACAGCAAATCATTGCCGAAGAGTCCGGTGTTCTCAAGCATGTTGACCCACTAGGTGGCGCGATGGCGATAGAAAATACAACTGACCGATTAATCGTAGATGCTAGGAAACTGATTTCTGAGATTGACTCACTCGGGGGTGCGTTGGAATGTGTAAAATCTGGATTCCAACAGAGGATGATTCACGAAAGTGCCTGGTCACAAATGCAGCGTGTAGAGAGCGGTGAGGAACTGGTAGTTGGAGTAAATTCTCATTCAGACGGCTCTAATCCTTCATACGAGGGTTTCAGAATAGACCATGAAGATGAGCAATCCAAAATTTTCCATCTGTCCCAGATGCGAAACATTCGTAATCAGTCGTCTCTCAAAAGCACTCTTTCGGTATTGGAATCAGCTTGCAGGGACGGTACCAATATCATGGAACCGTTGATTGAGGCTTTGAAGGCAGAAGCGACCGTTGGAGAGGTGAATGGCGTAATGAGGGATGTGTTTGGCACATGGATGGCCCCGAGTGGTGTTTGAATGAGTGATGGTAAAGTGAACCATATTGGTATTGCGACAAATTCACTCGATGAAGCTCAGAAAATCTGGTCTGCACTAGGATTCTCAACATGCAACGATGATACAGTTCCAGAACAGGGTGTGAAGATTAGGTACCTAGAGGGATCTGGGGAAACTAGGATTGAGCTACTAGAGCCATTAGGAGATGACACCCCTGTGGGCCGTTTCATAGCAAAAAAAGGGATTGGGGTCCAGCAGATTGCGGTTGAAGTCGGCCACATAGAATCTAAGATCGAAGAATTGAAAGGCCTAGGCATACGGATGGTAAACGACTCTCCGATGATTGGTTCAGGTGGCCACCGAATTGCTTTCGTACACCCCTCATCCTGCGGCGGAGTCATGATTGAGTTGGTCGAACGGATCTAGTAATAATTATCAAAAAGGAACCCTTATTCGCCGTGCCATGATAAGTTCCCTACAGCGCTTCAAATCAATCGACAGCACTAGTATAGCCGCTATTCAGAAGGAGATAGATTACTTATTGGACACCCTTGAGGTTCTTAGGGCAACAAACGAGATTTCCAACGATGCATTTCTAGAGGCCGGAGCTATACAAGGCGGCCTCATGCTAATTCTAAACCTTCTTTCCCAAGGAATTTCCGATGATGAGGCAAACTCTCAATTACAGAGACTGAAACAGCGAGCGAAGTCTCTCAATGACTCATATCCGGGTCTCGACAACAAGGTCGAGAGTCTCAGATAATATTACTATAGTATTACTTGAGTAATATTTATCTGTGTTTAGTATTCGTCGAAATCATGCCCAAGGTCAGTTTGGACATGCCTAATGAGATTTTATCTGATTTGAAGGAACATGTAGGGGACGATAAGAAATTCGTCAGTGTTGCCGATGCCATTAGAACAGCATGTAGAAAATTGCTAGACCAACTTGATGAGATCGATGATAGACATGGTAGATTGGGGGACTGAATATTGCCTACCAAGGAGGAAGCAGTCTCTGCCGTAGGGACGCTAATTCAGTATATTGAACAGTGTAATGGCAATTTTAGAGAGGGTCTTGAGCGCACCCCAGAAAGAGTCGTAAATTCTTACGAAGAGATTTTTTCCGGGTATTCTAATAATGCGGCATCAATATTACAATCTACTTTCAATTCCGAAGGATATGATGGAATAGTGCTGTTGAGGGGCGTGGAGTTCCACAGTACCTGCGAGCACCATCTGCAACCGTTCTCAGGCAGCGCTCATATCGCATACATCCCTACAGATAGAATACTGGGAATCAGCAAACTCGCTAGACTCCTTGACATGCACTCAAAAAGGTTGCAGAACCAGGAGAGAATTACTAAATCAATTGCTGATGATATTGAGGGGCACCTTGAACCTCTTGGATGCGCGGTTATTCTGGAGGCCCAACATGGATGCATGAGGTGCAGGGGCGTGAAGAAACAGAATGCTGTGATGACAACCAGTGCGATGAGGGGCGTATTCTTCAATCGCCCGGAGGCAAGAACTGAGCTGCTACAATTGATTCACAGCTCTCCTGTGTAGGAGTGAATAGATGCATAAGTATCCGATAGTTGAGATTTTCCACTCAGTTCAGGGTGAGGGGTTCCACTCTGGCCTTCCTCACGTTTTCGTTCGATTTGGAAATTGTAACCTCAGGTGCGAATGGTGTGACACCGACTTCATGACTTTTGAAGAAATGGAGCTGGATGACATAGTGGACCAGGTGCTGTCTTTCGAATGCCATCGAGTGATTTTCACCGGCGGTGAACCCGCAATGCAGGATCTAGCGACAATTGGAAACAGATTGAAGGCACATGACATTACCCTATCGATAGAGACTAACGGCACCATTCCAGTAGATCCAATAATTGATTGGATATGTGTCAGCCCTAAGGATCAGCTGTACCCCAACGTCCCGATTAAGCAACATACTGGTGATGAACTAAAGGTGGTATATTGTGGTCAGGACCTTTCGATGTATGACGAAATCATTAACGGTTTTGATCACCACTTTTTGCAGCCCTGCTATATTGAGTTCGAATCGGTTGAACAGAATGGTAAAAATTTCCGAGTTGTGGAGCAGTTGGTTAAGGCTAGCCCAGGCTGGAGGCTAAGCCTACAGACGCATAAGTGGATGGGAATACTATGATGCGTGCAGTAATGTGCCTCTCTGGCGGGATGGACAGCACCGCCCTACTTATGCGACTGCTCGCTGATGGATACGCAGTCAGTTGTCTAACGTATGATTATGGACAGAAGCACTCAATCGAGATTAGTCGTGCGAAGTCCAATATTGAGTACCTAAGTGAGAATGAATTCGATGTTGAGCACACGGTAGTAGACCTAAAGTCCGCTATGGCGATGTTCCATTCTGCCCTTACTACAGACGGTTATAATATCCCTGAGGGACATTACGAGACGGAACAGATGAAGAATACAGTTGTTCCGAACAGGAACGCCATTTTCTCTTCCATACTGTATGGACAAGCATTGTCAGTTGCATTGAGGGAGGGGTGCGAGGTAGTAATCGCGCTAGGAGTCCACAGCGGCGACCACGAGATATATCCAGATTGCCGTCCGGAGTTCTACGAGTCTCTAGAGCATGCCTTCAGTTTAGGTAATTGGGACAGCGATAAAGTGTCATTTTATTTACCATACATCGATGGAGACAAATGTACCATATTACAAGATGCACTAGATTCAGTTGAGAAATTATGTCTAGATTTTGACACGGTGTTTCAGAACACGAACACATCGTATAACCCCGATATTTACGGACGTAGTTCTGGTAAGTCAGGTGCCGATGTCGAGAGGATATTAGCATTTCATGCGATTGGAAGGAGAGATCCAGTCATATACGTCGACGATTGGGAAACGGTGCTTCAGAATGCAATATTAACAGAGAAGCAGCACGAGGTGAGTCCATGAGTGACAAGCATCCTAGATTTGTTCCTGAGAATGATTCAGAGTGGCGATCCAGACTCTCCCCTCTTCAGTACCATGTCACACGCGAAGCCGGTACCGAGAGGCCGAATACTGGAATCTTCAACATGGAGGTGCGCGACGGTACTTACCACTGCATTTGCTGTGGACACTTGCTATTCACTAGCGAAATGAAGTACCATTCAGGCTGCGGATGGCCCGCCTTCCATACTGAGCATTCAGACGCTGGCATACGTAGAATTGAGGATAGGAGTTTGGGAATGTTGAGATTGGAGGTTAGGTGCGGAACGTGTGACGCACATCTTGGTCACGTATTCGATGACGGGCCGCAGGAGTCCGGAGGGGAGAGGTACT
>Ga0066372_10000451_pt1 | contig 15302 bp, 14 predicted proteins | sample Knorr_S15_td_250_FD_77011 | JGI IMG/M metagenome (GOLD analysis project Ga0066372, IMG submission 77011) | Marine microbial communities from Southern Atlantic Ocean transect - Knorr_S15_td_250_ad_251m_LV_A | ecosystem: Environmental > Aquatic > Marine > Oceanic | place: Southern Atlantic ocean... | reverse complement strand
TGACGTTACTAATGAGGCAAATATCGATGCAAAAAAAGAGATTACTGGAGATGGAGAAGTTGATGAACAAGCAGTTTGGAGCCAGCTTAAAACATGTTTTGACCCCGAGATTCCAATTAATATTGTTGAATTAGGGCTTATTTATCAATGTGATGTTACTCCACTAGGTGTTGATGGAAATCAAATCGATATAGTAATGACACTGACATCGCCGGGTTGCGGAATGGGGGATTATTTAGCCGAAGATGTGCGTTCAAAAATATTAACCTTACCAAATGTAACAAAAGTTAATGTTGAAGTTACTTTCGAGCCGCCCTGGAATTATGACATGATGTCAGAGGCAGCAAAATTGGAAACAGGGATGTTCTAAACCCCTTATTAGCCACAGAAATAGCCCCTCTGATAATTTCACCTAAAGCAATTGAAGTCGTATAATCCTCTTGCGATTAATGAGATAGTACTGTGTTAGGAGTTGGCGAGTGGGAATTGAAAGAACATTGGGAATCATAAAGCCAGATGCTGTTGCCAAGAATTTTACTGATAAAATATTGGCTCAAATAGAAGGAAATGGTCTACAAATCATCGCCAGTAAAATGATGCGTCTATCAAAAGAAGAAGCAGAAAAATTTTACAGTGAACATGTTGAACGTTCCTTTTACAAACCTCTTGTCGATTATATGACCTCAGGGCCTGTCATGATCAAAATATTTGAAGGTGAAAATGCTATAACTTCATTACGTAATATTATGGGAGCGACAATACCTAGCGAAGCAAAAGAAGGGACAATTAGAAATCTTTACGCTAATTTTGAAGCTATTAACGGAACGTATCAAAATGCAATTCATGGATCAGATAGTAAAGAAAGCGCAGAAAAAGAAATTAATTTCTTCTTTTCGAAAAATGAAATTAATAAACGAATACGATAAATAAATATGACTAATAAAATAAATTTATTTGACTACGATCGTAAGATGCTGGAATCATATTTCTCAAGTATAGGCGAAAATACCTTTCGTGCTCATCAATTACTTAAATGGATATATCAATATGGAGTAATTGATTTTGAATCGATGACCAATCTTAGTAATGATTTACGAACTCACTTAAAGGAAAATACCATAGTTAAACTTCCTAAAATCGTTAATGAAAAAAAATCAGAAGATGGTACAAAAAAATGGCTTGTTAAAGTTGATGAAAAAAATTCAATCGAAACCGTATTCATTCCTGAAAATGATAGGGGAACACTTTGTATTTCAACTCAAGTTGGGTGTGCACTTGATTGTAAATTTTGTTCAACGGCAAAACAAGGTTTTAGTAGAAATTTAACAACAAGCGAAATTATTGGACAAGTTTGGCTTACTAACAAAACACTTGGTTACTTCGAAAATAAAAAACGCATCATTACTAATATAGTTTTTATGGGAATGGGTGAATCTCTACTTAATTACAACAATGTTCTAAAATCAATAAATTTGATGGTAGATGATTATTCTTTTGGTTTGTCTAAAAGACGTATTACAGTAAGCACTTCTGGTATTGTTCCTGGAATTGACCGTCTTAAAAAAGATAATAAAGTTAGTCTAGCAATATCTTTGCATGCAAGTAATGATGGATTACGTGATAGTATTGTACCAATTAATCGCTCATACCCAATATTAGATTTACTATCTGCATGTAAGCGTTATACAGAAGGAAAAGAAGATGACCCCATCACCATTGAATACGTAATGCTACGAAATGTAAATGACAGCCTAGAGGATGCACATAGTCTAGTTAAGTGTCTTCATGGTATCCCCTCAAAGGTTAACTTAATACCCTTTAATAAATTTCCAGAAACATATTTTTCAAGCTCAAATTATGAAACAATAAACGCATTTAGAGATGTACTTATTAAATCTGGTATATTTGCAATTACACGCAAAACACGTGGGGATGATATTGATGCAGCATGTGGTCAGCTTATTGGGAAATTTTTGGCCAAATCAAAAAAACATAGAAAAAATACAGTGGAGTTAATTTAATGTCAAAAACTAAAATATTTTTTTATCTCAGCTTTTTAACATTGCTTCTACTTTCAGCCTGCATCGATAAAAATGGGTACGATGGAAATATTAAATCCTCAGAAATCCGGGAGTCTCAAACAACAAATGAAGTTGCTCTGACTAACCTTAATCTTGGTATTGCATATCTAAAGGAAGGTGATTACAACAAAGCATTAGAAAAATTAAAAAAATCATTGATTGCAGATTCTAGTTATGCGCCAACATATAATGTATTAGGTTTGCTCTACCAACAACTTGGAGACGATAATAAAGCTGAAGAAAATTTTAAACGTGCCTTAACTATTAATAACGTAGATTCATCGACGCTTAATAATTATGGAAACTTTTTATGTAAATTAGGACGTCTTTCTGAAGCAGAAGATGCATTCTTAAAAGCAGCAAAAAATCCATTATATGATGACCCCGAAATTGCAATAACAAATGCAGGGCAATGTCTATATCAAAATAAAAAGACAGAGAGTGCAGAAAAATATTATCGCCAGGCATTACAATTAAACCCACGGATTCCGCAAGCACTAATAAAGATGAGTGAAATTAATTTTGATAATAAAAAATTCCTTTCTGCTAGAGCTTATTTGCAACGTTATCAAGAAATATCACCTCATAATGCAAGAACACTACTACTGGGAATTAAAATAGAAAATGAGTTGGGCGATCAAGATACTGCTTCTAGCTACGAATTGTTATTAAAGAATTCTTTCCCTGATTCAGGTGAATTTGCTGAACTGGAAAATCTAACACTAGCAAAAAATAAAAAAACACAAGAAAAGAAGGATGTCATTAAAGTGCCATCTAAACAGAAATCTGTAGTTAAAGTAATTAAAGAAGAGCCAATACCAATTGAATCAACTGATGAAGAATCAACTGATGAAGATGAACAACACGAACGAGCTATCGAGGCTGCTGTAAATAAATGGCTAGATGCATGGTCTAACCAAGATGTCGACGGTTATCTTGCATGTTATGCAAAAGAATTTATACCATTAAAAGGGAGTAAAAAAAGTTGGAAGAGGAAACGAACTGAACGTTTGCTTGTGCCTAGTTTCATCAAAGTTTCACTATCTAATTTAAAAATTGATATGCGTGGCAATAATTATGCAAAAGTAAATTTTACCCAAACATATAAATCAGACATATATAAAGATCGGTCCAATAAAGAGTTATTAATGGAAAAAATTGATGGTGAATGGCATATAATTAAAGAAAAATAGAGATAAATTATAATATATCTTAACATTGGGAATTGTATAAATTAATGAGCTTTTTTTAAAAGTGGAAAGTAATGGACAAGATAGAAACAGAAATAATAGAAGATAGCAAAACCCCCGAAACTGCAGGAAAAATCTTAAGTGAAAAACGAAAAGATGCGGGATTATCTATAGAAAATATTGCAGAAAAATTAAATCTTGATCCAAAATTAATCGAGTTATTAGAAGGGGATGAGTACGAAAAATTTAAGTTTGAAACTTACCTAAAAGGTTATCTTCGTGCCTATGCTAAGTGTATAGATATTGATGCTGACAAGGTTGTAAATCTATATAATGAAAAAAATCCGGAGAAAAAACCTAAAATTGTCCCCGATGTTAAGCCTAAAATTCAGAAAAACACTAATGACAAACTTATAAAATTGTTTAGTTATATTATTGGGTTATCAATTGCTCTCTCTATGTTGATTTGGTATCAAAAAAACTTTTTGATCAAACCGAATAAAAAAACTATAGAAAATATTAATACGGCACCTCATAAAAATAACAAAATAAACGGCGTTAATATCTCATACAAAATAATTACACACCCAGATTATTGGCAATGGCCAATAAGTGAAAAATATGAAAAAAGTAACGATGCTAATAATTTAAAATTGGTAGAAAACAAAGAAATACAAAATGTGATAGAGGAAGAAAAAAAACAAGCAGAAATAAAAGAAATAGTCGATACTGAGGAATCTTCTACATATTATACGCAAGAAGGCACTGATACAGTGGTTCTAAACTTAACGAGTGATTCCTGGGTAGAAATATATGATCGAAATGGAAATCGGCTATTTCTTGATTTAGCTCGTGGTGGGAAAAATTATATTATAAATGGCAATTCGCCGTTTGATATCCTGTTAGGCGCTGCAAATGGGGTTTCTGTAGAATTTAACGGTAGCTCTATTAATACAGAGCCATACATAAAGTACGGCATAGCGCGCTTTACTCTACCAATAAGATAAAACTTTTATAAATTATTAATATTTCATTCTTTGGAAAATTTATTCAAAAAATAATTGGTGTTTTTTTATGACTAAACTGCAAGCTATTCGTGGTATGCATGATATTTTGATGCACGAAATACCAAAATGGCAATTTGTAGAAGAATCTATTAAAAATATTTTAAACCAGTATGGTTATAAAGAAATACGCCTTCCAATTCTAGAAAAAACTGAGCTTTTTAAACAAACTATTGGTGATAATACAGATATTGTTTCGAAAGAAATGTATAGTTTTGATGATAAAAATAAAACTAGCCTAACCTTAAGACCAGAGGGGACAGCTAGTTGTGTTCGTGCGGGTATTGAGCATGGACTTTTCCACAATAAAACACAAAGACTTTGGTATATGGGACCAATGTTTCGGTATGAAAAACCCCAAAAAGGAAGACAACGACAGTTTCATCAATTAGGTGTTGAAGCATTTGGTTTTAAAGGTCCAGATATTGATGTAGAACAAATCATGGTGTGTAGTCGTATATGGAAAAAATTAAATATAAAAAATATTAATCTCGAAATAAACTCTCTTGGTTCGGCGCAATCTCGTTTAAATTATAGAAAAATTTTAGTTGATTATTTTACTGCACATAAGAATAAACTTGATGATGATAGCTTAATTAGACTTAAAAAAAATCCCCTGCGAATATTAGATAGTAAAAATCCGGATATGAAATCTTTAATAACAAACGCACCTACAATTAATGAGTATCTTGATTCTGAATCTAACAATCACTTTGCTGAATTTAAAGAAATATTGGACAATGGAGATATTAAATATAATGTAAATCAGAAACTTGTACGGGGCCTAGATTATTATGGGAAAACCGTTTATGAGTGGACAACTTGTGAATTGGGGGCCCAAGATACTGTTTGTGCTGGCGGACGTTATGATAGCCTGGTTGAGGATCATGGTTCATCGTCAACCCCTGCTGTTGGTTTTGCAATAGGCATTGAACGCTTATTGGAATTAATTAACCTTGAAAAAGTAACTGATAATAGTATTCCTCATATTTATCTATTGATTTCTGGAAATAAATCAAAAAAACGTGGACTTTTATTGGCAGAAGAAATTCGTGACCAAGAACCATTTATAAAAGTTTTGACAAATTGTGGAGATGGGAGTCTAAAAAGTCAGTTCAAAAAAGCAGATAAATCGAGCGCAGAAATAGCGTTCATACTAGGAGAAGATGAGCTAGAAAAAAAACAGTTAACAGTAAAATATTTAAGAGAAGAGAAACCACAAATTACAATCAAATGGAATGAAATATCGAATTTTCTAAATAAAACATTATTGAATTGAAATACATTTAATAAAGTAGCAATTCTTTGATAAACCTAAATTATATTGTTGTGTTATTTTCTTAGTAAATAGGATTATCAAAATTAAACATTCATTGGAGATAATAAATTGGACGTATACAGCACAGAAGAAGAACAAGTAGAAGCAATAAAAAAGTGGTGGAATGAGAATGGAAAATCAATTATTGCAGGCATTATTATTGGCATCACTGCTATATTTGGTTGGCGTGGCTATGTAAATCATAATGTAGAACAAGCGAAAGTGGCTTCAATTCTTTATGAACAATTGCTAGTGGCTTCACGCAAAAAAGATACTGATAATATGCGTACTCTAGCTAACAAAATTATTGCTGATTATGAATCCAGTACATATTCAGTATTTTCGAAACTGATGTTGGCGAAAATAGAAAGTGAATTGGGTAATTTAGAAAATGCTGAAATATACCTAAATTCAATTTTAGAAAATAATTTACGAGACGAATTTAAACATATAGCAAGATTACGCCTAATAAGAGTTCTAATAGCGAATAACAAACTAGAATCTGCAGAAAATATATTATCGAAAACAAAATTGAATCAATTTATTACTCACTATGAAGAATTACGCGGCGATATTTTTGTTAAACAAGGTAGAATTAAAGAGGCGACACAAGCATATAAAAATGCACTTAACGACCCCACAAAAACTGAAGAAACTCAATTAATTTTACAAATGAAACTAGACGATTTGGGAAAAATTTAATTTGTTTAAACTATTTCGTATTTTAATATTATTTTCAATTTTCGTCATCGCGTTAGGATGTGGTGTTAAACAGACGATGTCAGAGTATATTAGTGGGAAAGATAACGCCATACCCCCATCTTCACTAGTAAATTTCATTGAAACAACAGATCTGAATAGAGTTTGGACACAAGATATAGGAAAAGGGGCAGATGATTTATTTACAAAAATAAGACCTAACATTCTAGATGACCAAATATTTATTGCTGACACTAGGGGTAATGTGTCTGCACTTACTGCTGATACGGGAAAGTTTATATGGCGTAATGATAGTGATTTATCAATTACCGGGGGGCCTGGAGTTGGCAATTCTTTAGTTCTAGTTGGTACCAGTGAAGGGGAAATACTTGGGCTCTCAAAAGAAACAGGTGATGAAGTCTGGCGAACAAGAGTATCTAGCGAAGTACTGTCATCGCCAGGAGAAGCTAATAGTGTAGTTATTGCAAGAACGATTGATGGGAAAATTTTCGCGATTGATGCAAATAATGGAAAACACCTATGGGTTTATGACCGGGGTGTTCCTGCTTTATCACTTCGAGGAACGAGTACTCCAGTTATCGCCGATGGGTTTGTTATAACGGGGTTTGATGAGGGACGTGTAGTAGTTATTGAGTTAAAGACCGGGAAATTGGTCTGGGAGAAAAAAGTTGCCCTATCTAGAGGAAAGAATGAACTTGAAAGAATGGTTGATATTGATGCGCAACCATTAGTAATTGATAAAACGATATATGTTACTACATTCCAAGCAAATATTTCCGCTCTAGCATTGGAGACTGGGCAAATTCTTTGGCAAAGAGAGATTTCATCTCATTCAGAATTAAGTGCTGATGAAAAAAATATTTTCCTTACAGATGAAAATGGAATCGTCTGGGCTTTAAATAGATTTACTGGCTCATCAATTTGGAAACAAGAAAAATTAGCCTACCGAAAGATTACTGGCCCGGCTAATTTTGACAATAAAGTTGTTGTTGGTGATTTTGATGGTTATACGCATTGGCTTGACAAAGAAACAGGTAATTTTAGTGCTAGAACTCGAATGGATGATGAGGCCATTCTGACTCAACCAATAAGTACAAATGAAATGGTATTTATATACTCTAGTTCTGGCAAACTTTCAGCCTACACTTTTCAAGATAATGAAAACAAATACCTAACAAAAAAATTAGATGCAACAAATACAGAAGCAGAAAAAATAGTGCCATCGGAAAAGTCTTCAGAAAAAAGAAATGCATATGAAAGATCAAGAAAACGTGTTAATACTGAAAAACCTCAAAAAGAAACAGAACAAAAATCCATTTTTAAACGATTTCTAAATATTTTTAGTGATGATAGTGAAGAAGAGGTAGAATAGAGCTTAGAAATATAATTGTTCTACACGTCAATATATAGAAATTCAAATATTAAGTATATTTATGAAACCAATTGTCGCCATCGTAGGTCGTCCTAACGTTGGTAAATCAACTTTTTTTAATACTCTAACATCAAGTCGTGCTGCATTAGTGGTTGACCGACCGGGTATTACTCGTGACCGTCAATATGGCGTTGCGCATCATAATTTAAAGTCGTTTCTAATTATTGATACTGGGGGTATTGGTGAAATCGATCATGATAGTAAAGATATTGCTGATTTGATGACAGAGCAGTCGATACTGGCGGCAAACGAATCATCAATATTAATATGGATTGTTGATGGACGTACCGGTCTAACGAATGTTGATGAAGTTCTGGCTAAAAAGTTACGTAAATTAGACAAACCAATATTTGTTGTTGTAAATAAGCTTGAAGGTAATCTATCTAGTCTATCATTAAATGACTTTTATAAACTTGGTATAGAATCTGTTTGGCCCGTATCTGCAAAAAGAGGAGATGGGATAAGTAAACTTCTTGATGAAATAACTGATCAACTATCCTGCACGTTTGAAGACTCATCGAAACAAAAAGAACATCCCGTTATTTCTTTTATAGGAAAACCTAATGTTGGAAAATCGACATTAATTAATAAAATCATTGGTGAAGAAAGAGTTCTAACGTATGACAAGCCGGGTACAACTCGCGATAGTATTAAAATTACGAAAAAAATAAACGGAAGAAACTATTCGCTTATTGACACTGCTGGAGTACGTAAAAAAAGTAAAGTAAAAGATACAGTTGAAAAATTTAGCGTATTAAAATCTTTTGAGGCTATAGAATTAGCGGATATTGTTGTTTTAATTATTGATGCAACTGAAGGTGTAACTGAACAAGATAGTTCATTGCTTGGCATGGTTCAAGACAGTGGAAAATCGATAATAGTTGCCATTAACAAGTGTGAAGAACTAGGAAAAATAGAAAAAGAAAGAATTAAATCAGAACTTTCACGAAAATTTAATTTTATTGATTACGTTGAATACCACTATATTTCCGCAAAAAATAATACGGGTATAAAATATTTAATTAAAAAAATTGATGCGATTATTAAGTCTCTCGATATTGATTTTTCAACGCCACGATTAACGGGAATGTTGCAAGAACTAATCGTAAAACACCCGCCAAAAATTGTTCGTGGTAGAAGGATTAAATTGCGTTATATGCATCTTGGCCAAACTAACCCAATACGCTTTATAATTCATGGTAATCAAACAAAAAATGTTCCTGATAGTTATAGACGCTATATATGTAAATCATTAAGAAAAAAATTAAAATTACTTGCAACGCCTGTTTTAATTGAATTTAGACAAAATGAGAATCCATACGTAAAGGAAAAAAAATATAATAAACGGGTACGGTAAAAAAATATAATAGAAATAATAAAATGAAATTATATAATTTATAATACTTTATTATATAGGCGTCCAATTGTGGTAAGGATATTCATGGCATCCTCCCCTGTTTCAGGTTCGCCATTCTCTTTCAAGATAATTATCTCAGTTTTGTTATTAACACCTGTTAAACTCAATTTATAAAGCAACCCATCCTCATTTTCGTCATCCCCCCAAAATTTTAATCTAGAAAAAAATCCTTTTCCATCTTCTTCTCCCTCAGGTTTAAAATAACGAAAACTGTATATTCCTTTTTCTGGGTCACTATTTTCTAAGAAATAACCGGCTTGTTCTATTACTTGATTTGTATTATCCCTTACTAAATTAAAATTTTCGTTTACCTCTAAATAACTCTTTCCTTCATCATTGTTATGTATTTTTGCTTTTACTTCGCTGAACTCTTTGTCTAGATAGCTAACCGATGAAGTATCTTTTGTAAGTCCATCTGTGTCAGCTAATATATTTTCATTAAAGTGTAAATTTAATTTATTAATAATATCTTTCTCAGATAAATTATCAGGTTGAGTAGCTAACCAATCACCTTCTGATAGTTCTTGTCTTTCGCTTGACAGAAATAAAATTACACCTCCACCTTCAGATGGCTCTGTCAAAATTTTAAATTTTTGTTTTATTTTTTCAGTTTCTTTCCAATCCGTCTCAAGTACACCAAGTTCTACATCGTCTAAATAAACTATATAATTATTTTGCTTCCAAAATTCTCGCAATTTTGGCCATATATCTTTCGTGTTACCCCTTAACGCTATCCATTGTTCACCTTCAAAATCTCCCGAACCGAGAATAACATCCCCCTTGTTCATTAAACGTTGTCTCTCAAATTCGTTTAACGATGTTGACTCTCTATCGCTGGGAATTTCTGAAGAATACTCCCCCTTGGTAACAGTTAAATCAGGAGGGACCTCTAATTCTGGTAAATCTCTACTTTTTCTATACGTGGTACGCTTATCAGGCAATACTTCGTCTAAACTTGGTAAACTCTCACACCCGTAAATAAATATTATGCAATTCAATAAAATTAAATTTCCAAGTCGTTTCATAATATTATTATACAATATCTGCTCGCCTCATCGCCTCAAATAATTCTTCTTCTGATGTCTTTGATAACCATGTCATTGGAAGCCTAATCCCAGATTCTATTAAATCGAGTTTATTCAAAACCCATTTTACTGGGATGGGGTTTGATTCGATAAATAATGCTTTATGAAGCCCATCAAGCTTTTTGTTTATCCTGTCTGCTTCTTTTGTATCCCCATTTAAAGCGGACATACACATTTCGTTCATTTCTTTAGGAGCAACATTTGCGGTTACTGAAATTACGCCATCGCCACCCATTAAAATAAAATCTTTTGTCGTCTCATCATCGCCACTAAGCAAGAGGAAATCACCTCTTGTTCCTTCTCTTATTTGATTTACACGTGTTAAATCTGCGGTCGCCTCTTTTACTCCAATAATGTTATCTATTGATGCAAGTTTGATAATTGTCTCTGGCAACATATCACAAGCAGTTCTTCCCGGAACATTGTATAAAATTTGAGGTATATCAATCGTTTCAGCAATAACCTTGTAATGTTGAAACAAGCCTTCCTGTGTTGGTTTATTATAATAAGGTGTGACTAATAAGCATGCATCAGCGCCGACTTCTTTTGCGCATTTTGTTAGTGAAATTGCCTCAATTGTTGAGTTGGCTCCAGTCCCCGCAATCACCGGAATTCGCCCTTTTACAAGTTTCACCATTTTTTCAATAACGACACAATGCTCTTCCTCTGTTAACGTCGCTGATTCGCCTGTTGTCCCAACCGCAACAATAGCTCTGGTACCTTGTTCGATATGGAACTCAATTAATCGCTCTAACGCTTTATAATCAAGCGCAGTATCAGGAGCCACTCCAGCCTGCATTGGTGTAACAATTGCGACAATACTTCCAGTGAACATTATAAATAATTATTATATCTTATTAGGAAAAGCGTGTATGTTACTCAATGTCGTTATGCTATTACAAGAATGAAATTTAAAAGAATTAATTATGGCTGCAAATAAAGTAAAAATCGGGGGAAAAGTACCAGAATTTAGCTTACCATCAACAGGCAATAAAAACGTAAGGCTTTCTGGCTTAAAAGGTAAAAATATTATTATTTATTTTTACCCTAAAGATGCCACTCCGGGATGTACAATTGAAGGGCAAAATTTTCGTGACAACATTCGTAAATTCTCTTTGTGCAATGCGATAGTACTTGGTGTATCTAGAGACAAAATAACTTCGCACGAAAAATTTAAAAAAAATCAAAAATTTCCTTTCGACCTACTTTCAGATGAAGATGAAAAAATTTGTAAAATTTTTGATGTAATAAAAGAAAAAAATATGTATGGAAGAAAGGTTATTGGTATAGAAAGGTCAACATTTTTAATAGACAAAAAAGGAATCTTAAGAAATGAGTGGCGAAAAGTAAAAGTAAAAGAACATGTGAATGATGTACTTCAAATATTAAAGAAGCTTAAATAATTTTATTTTAATTATTTCTTCTTTATTTTTTTAGTATTCTCTTCGTTTATAGGCCACACATTTATTAATGCTTTAACCAAAGTTGCCAGTGGTATTGCAAAAAATACGCCCCAGAAACCCCAGAGTCCGCCAAACACCAAGATTGCAACGATAATTGCAAGTGGATGTAAATTAACAGCCTCAGAAAACAAAATGGGTACTAAAACATTCCCATCAAGAAACTGAATAATAAAATAGCTCACCATTAACCAAGTAAAATTATAATCAGAATTTAGACCCCACTGAAAATACCCAACAAGCGCAATTGGTAGTGTTACTATTGCCGCACCTATGTATGGAATTAAAACTGATAATCCAACAATCATCGCTAATAAAAATGCATAATTTAATCCTAGAATAACAAAGGCAATATAGGAGGCGCCTCCAACTATTAAAATCTCATTAAATTTTCCACGAACATAATTCCCAATCTGAGCATCCATTTCAACCCACACTTCATTAACTAAACGTCTCTCTTTTGGTAAAAAATTGGTCACCCATTCCATTACTACTTTCTTGTCTTTTAAAAAGAAAAAAATCATAAGAGGTACCAAAATTAGATAAACAAGAATAGTTATGACCGCGGGCATAGATGCTAAAGAAAATGACAATACGCTTTGGCCTAGCTCACTAAAACTATCACGGATATTAGCATTCAATTCCCAAACATATTCTTCTGAAATTAATTCTGGATATTGTTCTGGCAAACGTAGAAGTAAACCTTGAATATTTCTTATCATTTCCGGAACTTCTTGAAAAAACTGGCTTACTTGCTTGGAAAGCAGTGGCATCAATCCAAACAAAATAAATGCCATGAAGACTAAAAATAGCGAGTAAACGATGTTTACCGATGAAAATCGGCTAATATCTTTAATTTGTAATTTAGATACTGCTCCTTCAAGTAGATAAGCAATAATTAATGCCGCCAATAATGGCGCAAGCATTTTCCCCATTGTCACAAGAATAATCAGGCCAAGCGTCAAAAGAATTACTAATAATGAAGCTTGCGGATCAGTAAAATAACGTTTATACCAAGTGTTTATAAAATTAAACATTAATTTTAACTCCAATTATAAGTATGATATTTAATATTACACTGTTATACAAATCATTAGTGCATTGCAAAATATAAGAAATACCAATACAAGTATTAAATATGGACAAATATGAATTATCAAAAAATATAAAAAGGTGGGGGACCGAACTAGGTTTTCAACAAATAGGGATTACAACAACAGAGCTACATAAAGATGAGGTATATCTTATGGATTGGCTTTCAAAAGGAAGACATGGAGAAATGTCTTATATGGCGTCACATGGCACTAAACGTAGCCGTCCAAATGAGCTATTTCCAGGAACCATTAGCGTAATTTGTGCACGAATGGACTATTTCCCTCCTTCTAGCAAACAACCTGCTGAAGTTTTAAAAAATAAAAATCTTGCTTATATATCAAGGTATGCAACGGGTAGAGATTATCACAAATTGATTCGGCAACGCTTAAAAAAATTGGCAAAGAAAATTAATACCCTCTATGGTGAATTTGGGTATCGTTGCTTTGTTGATAGTGCCCCGATACTAGAAAAAGCATTGGCACGTAACTCAGGACTTGGGTGGATAGGTAAGCATACGAACTTGATAAACTCTAAAGCTGGATCATGGTTTTTTCTTGGTGAAATATATACAAATTTGCCACTAGAAATTGATCTGCCATATGAAAAGCAGCACTGTGGTACTTGCTCTGCATGTATTGACGTTTGCCCAACTAATGCAATTGTTGCGGAAATGGAAATTGATGCACGCCGCTGTATTTCATATTTAACCATTGAACTAAAAGGAAGTATTCCTGAAGAATTTAGAAAAATGATTGGCAACCGAGTTTATGGTTGTGATGATTGCCAATTAATCTGTCCTTGGAATAAATTTGCCAGAAATTCTAATGAAGATGATTTTCGTGTTCGGCACGGACTAGATGAATCTAGTTTAATTGAATTATTTTCGTGGACAGAAGTAGAGTTCAAGAAAAAGACAGAAGGAACAGCAATACGAAGAATCGGTTATGAATGTTGGTTAAGAAATATCGCGGTGGGTTTAGGTAACGCACCAACTACAAAAGAAATCGTTAACGCATTAAAAATTCACCGAAATAATTCTTCTGCACTTGTTAAGGAGCATGTTGAATGGGCCTTAAAACAACATTACTAAAAAGTAAAACCGATCAAGATTATTTACTTTATCCAATCAACAATATTCTGTATTAAATGATTTTCCATATTATTAAATGAGTGATTAGCTCCTTTTACTTCAATCTGGGTATATAAATAATTACCGCTTTTTTTGGATGCAAGTCTACGATCAGGTGCAGATTCGACTCCCTCTTTAAAATCTAAACTACCAAATATATCGAGTGTAGGTATTTTTATTTTTTCAATCAATCGTAGTAAATTAACTGGTGGCTTAATATAAACATAATCTTGTAGACTAATTGCAATTAAAGCATCAATATACTTCGATTCTCCTTTCTCAAAATATACTAGTGATGACAATGCGCCAAACCCATGACCGATAATTATAATCCTGGAAAATCCACGTTTTCGTAATTCATTTACCGCAGCAATGATTCGTCGATTAGTTTCTTGGAATGTCTTTCCATATTCTTCGATGTTATTTTCTGGTGATATTATAGGAAGTTGTATTGATAAGGTTGACCAACCAAATTTCGGCAACATATTTCTTAACGGAGAAATAACCTCAGGCCAATCCGCATGGCCACCTATAGAATGTAAAATAATAGCCGCGCCTTTCACTTCTCCTATTTTATGGCGATTGAAAAGGGCTACGAAACTATTATCCATTGTTTCAAGCCAAAATAATTCCGTTGCTTCTGTCTTATCTATTATTCCGCTCGATATGCGTTTTTCCCAGTCATAATCTAGTGGGTCAGTTCGGACGTTAAGTATGTTTAGAAATAGGCAAAAAAGCAGGCCAATAAGTAATTTTTGCTTCATTTTTTTTGGTATACCTTAAAAATGCTAATCTTAACAAATAGTCGATAGTGGCTATGGTAATACTTATCAGGTAAAGTTACTCGCGTCATTAATTGCAAACGGATTATTTCAGATGCATAACGCTGTGATTGCAGCCTCAATATTGTCTGCAGACATGTCAAAACTTGGCGAAAATACCAGAAACGTCTTAGCAGCAGGTGCAGATTTTATCCATGTCGATGTTATGGATAACCACTATGTGCCTAATTTAACTTTTGGACCGATTGTTGTTAAAGCCTTACGAAATTTTGGTATAAAAGCTCCATTAGATGTACATCTAATGATTGAGCCTGTCGATAGAATTATCCCGGAATTTGCCGAGGCGGGAGCTGATTACATTACTTTCCACCCAGAGGCATCAGAGAATATTGACCATACACTAAATTTAATCCATCAATGCAAATGTAAATCTGGCTTAGTTTTCAACCCAAGCACGTCTCTTGATATTCTTGAGGATGTATTAGATAAAATTGATATTGTATTATTAATGTCAGTTAATCCGGGATTC
>Ga0066372_10000450_pt1 | contig 15318 bp, 9 predicted proteins | sample Knorr_S15_td_250_FD_77011 | JGI IMG/M metagenome (GOLD analysis project Ga0066372, IMG submission 77011) | Marine microbial communities from Southern Atlantic Ocean transect - Knorr_S15_td_250_ad_251m_LV_A | ecosystem: Environmental > Aquatic > Marine > Oceanic | place: Southern Atlantic ocean... | reverse complement strand
CAAGGTTTTTATCCTGTTCCACGCTGCTGCTTGGTAACAAAACCAAGGTAATTGTCAACCAAACTGTAAACCCCGACTAAACAGAAAAGTTGCTGCGATTAGGCAAGGTTCGCCGTCAAAATGGCAGCTTGGCCAAGCTGTAGCAGCGAATTTCGCGATCGTTACGGAGGTAAACACTGCGATTGGCAAAGGCCGGATGAGACCAGACCAGTGTCCGGCCGCCAACCTGATGAGTAGGATCGATCAGCTTGGCCCGGCTGATTTCCCTATAGCCAGCTGGGCTAAGCACAGCAATGATCAACTCGCCGTAGTCGTTGGCAAGAAAGTACCGATTGCCCTGCCTGATCGTAAATACATTGGCCCAGCTACTTGGGCGCTCGCCCTCAGAAGGTGAGAAAGTCGACCACAGCTTTTCACCGCTATCTAAGCGCGCGCAGGAATATTTTCCATTAGGCCCACAAGCGTAAATGTGCCCATCGTGAATGAAGGCGGCGTTGTGGACCCCTGCGATGCCGCGTCTAGTGTTGCCCTTCCAAAGCAGTTTTGCTGACTGCCCGTCTTTTGACACCTCAATACAGGCGGACACACGATTAAAACCCATGACGAAGACACGATTCCCCTCCACCACCGGTTGACCTATTGACATGGCATAGGTCGGCTTAATCTTCACTGACCAATAGAGCTTGCCGTTTTCTGGGTTTAACGCTTCAAGTGCATCACTATGCCATACCAACAGCTGCCTCTTGCCCCCAAGATGCCGGATGAGCGGTGGGCAGTAACCGGGTTGTTTTGCACTCAACGCACGCCACAACTCCCTGCCCGTTACCTTGTCAAATGCGACGCAAGTGCTTCCATCTCCGCCGACGATGCAAATCAGCCTTGATCCATCCACCAGCGGATGCGCGGCGGTGCCCCATTCCGGGATTTCGAGTCCATAATCCTTCTTGAAATCACGTAACCAAACCACCGAGCCATTCTTTGCGGACAGACAGAACAAGTTTCCCTCCGCCCCAAGGGCATACACCCGGTCGCCGTCAACTGTGGGAGTCGCGCGCGGGCCAATCGCATAAGCGGCTACCGTCGTGTACGGGCAATCCCATTCGTGGGTCCAAATCATTTTTCCGTCGCTTTCACTCAGGCAAACAAGCCGCTCAGACCCTGGTAGGAGTTTACGGATGAAGTTAACATTGCGTGGTGGCTGGCCATCGTGAAGCAGCTTGGCCTTGGCTGGATCCAGTCCCGGCATTAAGCGGTCCATCACAAAAACCCGCCCCTTGGACACTGCAGGGCCGGAGTACCCGGCGCCCAGTTTGGTTTTCCAACGCAGCCTTGGACCCCCTTCCGGAAAGCGGTCAACGATCCCATCCTCACGCCAGACAGCATCGCGGTTTGGACCCAGCCATTGTGGCCAATCATCCGCTTGGCTAGGTGATAAAAAGCCTACACAAGCAAACGTAATCACCACGCATGTTAATTGTCGTGTTTTTGAAACCATCAACTTAATTGCTTCTGAAAGGCGTTTATCAAACTGCCCGGCGCCCAAGACAAACACGATCCATCGACCATTGAGCTTGGATGAAACTTCGAGTGCCATTCTCAAGTCACGCTTTTTCTCGCAAACAAATTTGATACTTTCCAGACATCAAGAACCTCAACGCAATAAGCTGAGTGTTTCATGATTAGAAACAACTGATAAGAGCTTGGTGTAAAGTGGTGGCAAGTCAATGAAACTGAGGTCAGATAAAAAATGACCCAGCGACGAATCGGCGGAGTCGTCACTGGGCCGGGAGGAACTGAGGATAATACCTCAAAAATTTTCAAAACCATGCCAAATGAAATCTACGTGTCAACAAAAAACCTTTAATAAAAGAGAGGAAACCAACTATAACGCAGGTTGATGATTAGCTTTAACGTTACAGTTTAAGTGAACTGAGGGTTGTGAGTAACTTGTGAAAACATTGGAAACAACTGGTTCACTCCTCTGTTTCCCTTGTTAATAAGTCAGCGTTGTCGTTCTCCTCTTGTTTGAGCGACTTTTCTTCTTCGGGTATTGGGCGATGTTCGAAGTCAACCCGGTGTCTCAACGCTGGGATCTCTATTTCAATTGTTGCTTCGAGATTTCGCAAAATCTTTTTCGAAGAGGCAGAGGCGGAAAGGCTGCGTAACCCATGAACTCTCATGATATCAAGGATACCAGGCTTGATGCTCTCCCAAATTGAGTAGAGGTCCGCTCGCTTTTTAAGCGAAAGTTCGTTCTTGAAGGCGCGTTTGAAAAACACGTCAACCCCTTCCTCTGTCTCGATGGAGCGTCGCAGGTTCCGTAGGCCAAGCGAGAGAAACCACCAAAATAACGCAGCGAGGACAATCACAATGCCAAGGGCGATACCGGGCTCGAACAAGTCACCCCAGTTCCGTTCGTTCAACGCGACTCCCCAGTCCGACTTGAACCACCAATTCCGTGTCAGCCAGCCTACCCCTGTAATGAACAGCAGGATGGCGGTGAACCCAAGCCGCAGTCGGCTGATTAGCCTCCGGTAGGCTGAAACAGCCTCAAGGCAGACCTTCACATGTACGGACAGGCGATGGGCATGGGACAACAACCCGCTGACAAGATTGTCTGCTCGGCGGGCAGGAGCCCTCATGATTTCTGAAACGACTTCACCCCGGGAGATGTCAAAATTCTCAAGCGGGATTGGCTTTACACCCTCCTCAAGAGGTCGGGTAGCAAAACCCGGAAGATAAGTCGTATAAATACGCGGTGCGTCCTTGCCCGGAATGGTCTTTGAGAGGTTCCAGCAAAGGGTGCCATAGGTTCGCGCGAAGTCCTGGGTGTTGTCGAACAGGTCAACCTTGTTAAGCACGATCAGCAGTTTGTGGTCAATGCCGGCTAGTTGATTAGTGAAAATAGAGATTGCCTCACCGGTGGTGCCCGGTTTATCAGGGTCAAAAAAGAACAGGACCAAGTCGGCCCTCTCGGCGAAACGGCGGACACACTCCCGGAAGTCGTAATTCCGAAGCTCGTAACTGGTGTTGGAATCAATCATTCCCGGGCTGTCTATCAGCGTCAACTGCCGCAGGTTTTCTGACGGGTAGGTCTTGAACCTTAGCTTGGCGAGAAACTCCGGGCCGAGGTTTGCTAATTCCTGGTAGTCCAACTCGGGATGCGACACAAGTGTCTGCCCGTCGAGTGTTTCCTCCTCCTCCCCGTAGGTGACCAGCGTGAAGCCGTCATCCGTTGGGGCCATTCCGGATTCCTGAATATCGGCGCCGGCAATATAGTTTATAAACGACGATTTACCGGAGGAGTGGTTTCCTAGAAATAGCACCCTCGGCGATCCTGGCACATCCTTATCGCTGACCGGCAGGTTGAATCGATAGCGACTCGCCAGCAACGAGAGTTTTCTGGCATAAATGGATCGAACATTTCGCTCGAGTTTTATAAGATCATCCATTGTGAGTACCTGGCCAAGCGGACAGGGCGTTATAGTCCATGCGCAACAGCACCCAAAGAAAAATGCACCGACAACTTGGCAGGGAAATGAGATTCACACGCGCCTGGCTTGGCTGTAGCATGGCCGTTGCATGAGTTTGAGCGAGGAAATGAGTGAATTAGCCAGGCGCGCCCGCCTGGCTTCCCGCCGTTTGACCAGCCTGTCAACCGGTGAGAAAAACAACTGTCTCCAGGCCATGGCCGATGCCATTGAGGCCAACGCGGAGTTCATTCAGGAAGAAAACGCCAAGGACATGGACGCCGGTGCGGCGAGCGGCTTATCCAAGTCTCTGCTGGACAGATTACTGCTGAATGGGGCCCGTATCGAGGGCATGGTCACCGGCTTGCGCGAGGTCTCTGAACTCCCCGACCCGGTCGGTCGAGTCATTGAGGAGCGCACCCGACCAAACGGACTAAAACTCACCAAGATCGCTACCCCGATCGGGGTGATCGTCATCATTTACGAGTCTCGCCCAAACGTCACCGCCGATGCAGCAAGCCTTTGTTTCAAGTCCGGCAACGCGACAATTCTTCGAGGAGGCAAGGAGGCGATTAACTCGAACCAAGTCATCGCAAAGATCATGGTTCAGGCGGCGACACAAGCGTTACCGGAATTCCCAAAGGATGCCATTCTGGTCGTGCCGACCACTGATCGCGCCGCCATTCCCGAACTGCTATCGCTCACGCGTGATGTTGATCTGTGCATCCCGCGAGGCGGCGAGAGCCTCATTCGCGCCGTGGCAGAGTGTTCACAAGTGCCGGTCATCAAGCATTACAAGGGCGTGTGCCATGTTTATATTGATGGCGCAGCTGACTTGGCAATGGCGGAGGAAATCATCTTCAACTCAAAAGTGCATCGACCGGGCGTTTGTAACGCTGCCGAGACGCTGCTCGTCGACCAGACCATTGCCGCCGAAGCACTCCCCCGCTTAGCCAAACGCCTGGTTAAGGCCAATGTCGAATTGCGTTGTGACGAGACGGCGCGGGCATTACTTGACGGAAGTCTCATCGACGTGTTGAGCGCCAGCGAGACGGATTGGGGTGAGGAATATCTCGGCCTTGTGCTCTCCGTGAAAACCGTCGATGGTGTAGGCGAGGCAATCGAGCACATCAACACTTACGGCTCCGGCCATACTGAGACGATCGTCACCGGCGACGAGTCGGCCGCGAAGCGCTTTCAAGTCGAGGTCGATTCATCGACCATTTTCTGGAATGCCTCTACCCGATTCGCCGATGGCGGCCAGTTCGGCATGGGCGCTGAGATCGGCATCAGCACCGACAAGATCGGCGCACGCGGCCCGATGGGCCTGGAGGAGTTGACCAGCTACAAATGGCTAGGGGTGGCTGACGGGCTGATTCGCCAATGACGGCGGGCAATGCGATTCGTGACGCCGTAAGGCGCCTTGAACAAGCTGGTGTCGAGTCGCCGCAAATCGACGTCGACTGGCTGCTCGCCGACTTGCTGTCATGCAATCGTTCTGAAATTCCACTTCACGCTCAAACCGACTTGACTGCGGAAGATCTAGACCGCTTGTCCAGACAGGTTGAGCGGCGCACCCACCGCGAACCACTTCAACACATTCTGGGAACGGCCAATTTTCTCGGTTATGATTTTCAGGTTTCAGCTGAAGTGCTAATTCCGCGCCCAGAGACAGAGATACTGGTGGAGTTGGCGCTGGAGTTTTTAGGACCTCTCCCCAACCCGTCCGTGTTCGACTTTGGTACAGGAAGCGGGTGCATAGCGCTCGCCCTCGCCAAGCGCTGCCCCAACTCAAACATCATCGGCTCTGATATTTCCGAAGAAGCGCTCGTATTGGCGAGGGCGAATGCCGCGTCGCTGGGTGCGCTTGACCGAGTGGAGTTCCGACATGCCGATGGCCTGGCCGCATTGGCCAAGGGGGAGCAGATGGATTTGATCCTCTCGAATCCGCCGTACATCCCGACTGCAAACATTGACGCCCTCCAGCCTGAAGTCCGGGATCATGATCCCCGACTGGCCTTGGATGGGGGTGCCGATGGGATGCAGTTTCACAGGCTTCTCGCCGACGAAGGTCAATCCCATCTGAAGAGCGGCGCCAAATTGATGGCGGAATTCGGTGACGGGCAGGCAGCAGCCATTGTGGAGCTGTTCAGCCGGGCCGACTGGCCAAGCGTCACAACCGCCAATGATCTGAGTCATCAACCCCGAATCGTGATTGCCTCTACAGGGCATTAGCGCAACACTGCGCGCGCCAACAAACGCTCATGGATTGCCTGGTCATCAAGGGTGGAACACCACTCAAGGGAGACGTTAAAATCAGCGGTGCAAAAAACGCTGCGCTACCACTGATGGCAGCCACGCTTTTGACGAGAGACGAGTGCGTTTTGCGCAATCTGCCTAACCTCAGTGATGTGCAGTACATGGCGCGTATTTTGAAATCTCTCGGGGCAGCGGTGGAAATGAGCCGAGGAACGATCCGTGTCCGAGCAAAAGAAATTAATGGCTTCGGTGACTATGATCTGATTCGCAAAATGCGCGGCTCTATTTGCATACTGGGACCGCTTATGGGGCGACTCAACGAAGCCAAGGTGTCGATGCCGGGCGGTTGTGTCATCGGTGCGCGCCCGATCGATCTGCACCTCAAGGGCATGCGAGATCTCGGGGCGAAAGTGCGAGTCGAAGCCGGCTACGTCCATGCCAAGGCAGCCAAGCTGACCGGCGGTGAGAGCTTTCTCGGTGGACGCTGCGGCCCAACGGTTCTTGGCACCGCCAATGTGATGATGGCGGCTTCCTTGGCCAGTGGAACAACCGTCATTCACAGCGCCGCCTGCGAGCCGGAGATCGAGGATCTCGCGGATTTCCTCAATGCAATGGGCGCAAGAATCTCGGGGGCCGGTAGCCCGACGATCACCATCCACGGTGTCCGTCGCTTGCGGGGTGCAGAACACCGTGTCATCCCGGACCGGATCGAGACAGCAACCTACGCTCTTGCCGGCGCGGTAACGAACGGTAACGTGACGCTTCGAGGTTGCAACCCCAGGCATCTCAGCGCGGTGCTGGACAAAATGCGCGAGGCTGGTGTACAGCTCGAAGTCGGGCGCAACACTCTTCTCATCCGCCCCTCAAAGCGGCTGCGCTCGGTAGACATCGCCACCATGCCACACGCCGGTTTCCCGACCGATGTGCAGGCGCAGATGATGGTGCTCATGCTCAAGTCACCGGGGATCAGCATCATTACCGAGCGGATTTTTGAGTCGCGCTTCATGCATGTGAACGAATTGGCCCGAATGGGCGCCAACATCTCGATCGAGGGGCCAAGCGCGATCGTCAAGGGAGGAGCAGCGCTCAGTGGCGCGGATGTCATGGCGAGCGACCTTCGCGCATCAGCGGCGCTAGTGCTGGCTGGGATGGCAGCCAGTGGCGTTACGCGGGTGAATCGCGTCTACCACATAGACCGGGGCTACGAGAATATCGACGGCAAGCTCCGTGAGCTCGGCGCGAACATTTCACGCGAGCCTGGCCAGTGACCTCCGATGGTCAACCAAGGGCAGCAGACACCTCTCTCGACTGCGGAAAACTGCAACAGCTCCTCTCATTTCCGTTGACCGGACTGCGTGAATGCCTGCTACCTGATACCTCACTGCCTGTATGAAGCCTTATCGCGGACGCATCGCCCCAACACCGACCGGCCTGCTCCACCTTGGCCACGCGCAAACATTTTGGATCGCCAGCCAACTCGCGCGCCGGGCCGGCGGGCAACTCCTTCTTCGCATTGAGGATCTTGACCCGCAGCGGAGCCGGGAGGAGTTCACCAGCGCAGCCATCGAGGACCTGGCCTGGCTTGGGCTTGAGTGGAGCGAGGGACCGGATCGCGGCGGACCATGTTCACCATACACCCAAAGCAAGCGCTTCGGGCTGTACCGCGAGATCCTGACGGAATTAAAGGCAACGGGACACGCGTATCCCTGTCGCTGCTCGCGCAAGGATGTGCGAGAGGCGAGCGCGGCACCTCACGAGAAGGGCGGTGAGCCTGTTTATCCCGGAACCTGCCGGCCAACGCTTGGTCAAGCGACGATGTTTGACATGGAAAGCGCATCGCAAATTAACTGGCGTTTTCGAGTTCCAGACGGCGAGACGATTGCATTTGAGGATGGTCGGTTTGGAAGCCAATCGTTCGTTGCCGGGAATGACTTTGGTGACTTTGTGCTTTGGCGGCATGATGATGTTCCCAGCTACCAATTGGCAGTGGTGACGGACGATCACAACATGGAGATCACCGAGGTTGTTCGCGGGGCAGATTTACTGAAATGCACCGCACGGCAACTGTTGATCTACGATGCCCTTGGCTGGCCAGCGCCTACGTTCCATCATTGCCCGCTGGTTAAGGACGACTCCGGCCAGCGCTTGGCCAAACGCGACAACGCCTTCAGTCTCCGGGCCATGCGCGAGTCCGGGGCAACACCGGGTGAAATACGCTCGAGGTTTATCGAATGAGGCCATGCTCCCGGTCAATACTGGCTCCGGTTTACACGAGAACGGGTTGCATTCGAGGAATCCCAAACTAGACTTCGCCTTGAGTGGCGAACCCACAAACTCTAACCATTTGCGAAAATTGATTCATCAAGCAACCAGGTTGACTGCGCTGGCGTGTCTTATCTCGACCCTGCCGGCGGCTCAGGCCCAATCGCTTCCCACGCCATCGGAACGATTTGGCGATCCAGCCTCCGGCGCGGCCCCCAGTTTTCGCAAGCACGTCATCCCGCTGCTCAGTGTCCGGGGGTGCAACGGCCGCGAATGCCACGGCTCTTTTGCCGGCAAGGGCGGGTTTCAGCTTTCCCTTTTCGGTTATGACTTTGACAAGGATCACAAGGAGATCGCCCGAGATGAGGATGAAATCCGCGCCGACAAGGAGAACCCCGCGAACAGCCTTATCCTGCTCAAGCCAACGATGCAGGAAAAGCACAAGGGCAAGCTGCGTTTCAAAAAAGGAAGCTGGGAATACCAACTTCTATTGAGCTGGATTAAAAACGGTGCCGAAAACGATGCCCAATCAACTCCAGAGTTTGATCGCCTCGAGGTCCAGCCAGGGTTGATCGAGTTTACTGATTCAAACCAAACCCGACAGTTGCAAGTGATCGTCCACTGGAAGGATGGCACCGCCGAGGATGTCACTGAGTTGACCAGGTTTCGAAGCAATGACGAATCCATTGCGGGAGTCGATGAAAAGGGGCTCGTCTACGCCGCCAGCCCCGGCGATACACACGTCATCGCGTTTTACGACAACGGGGTGCAGCCAGTACCAGTATACCGGCCGGTATCCAGAAAAACCGGAAACGACTACCCTAAGCTGACCACCTCCACCAAGATAGATGAACTGATTGTCGCCAAGCTCAGGAAGCTTGGAATTGTCCCGTCAGCTCAATGCACAGATGAGGAGTTTCTCCGCCGCATCAGCCTAGACGTGACCGGGTCACTTCCCCTACCAAAGGAGATTCGTTCGTTTGTGGCGAACCTCTCCCCACTCAAGCGCTCCAAGAAAATTGATGAACTACTCAAGCGTCCGGCATATGCCGCCTGGTGGACCACCAAATTATGTGATTACACGGGAAACAATCCACAAAACCAGACTGACCCTGTTTTCCGGAACGAGATGGCCCGAAATTGGTACGAGTGGATTTATCACCGCGTCCGAACCAATGTGCCATACGACCAGATTGCAGAGGGGCTCATTATGGCTACCAGTCGTCAAAAAGGTGAATCCTTCATGCAATACGCAAAAGGGATGAGCCAACACTACAAGACAGAAAACCCCATTCCGTTTCACACCCGCGAAACAATGCCGTTTTACTGGGCGCGGCGAAACGTCCGACAAGCCGAAGAAAAGGCCCTGAGCTTCGCGCATGCTTTTCTTGGTGTTCGCATCCAGTGCGCCCAGTGCCACAAACATCCGTTCGACCAATGGACCCAGCAGGATTTCAAGAAATTTCAGGCATTTTTTGAGCCCATCCAATACAAGGCAAACACACCGAAAGCCGAGAAAGATGACAAGGGTAACAACTACCAGTCGTTGATGAAGGAACTTGAGCAATTCGTTGGGTACGACAAGGAGAAGAAAAACAACAAGAAGGAGTTGCGGGCGGAAATCAAGCGACGCGCCCAGGCCGGCCAACCGGTCCCGTGGCAAGAACTCTATATCGCAAACACAAAACCCAAACCCTCTACAAAAAAATCGAGCAACAAAAAAAGGCGCTACAACGGCAGGGTTATTACCCCCAGTGTCCTCGGCGGTGAGGATGTGCATCTAACCGATTATCACGACCCGCGACAGCCGTTAATGGACTGGCTGCGATCCGACGAAAACCCCTATTTTGCCAGGGCTTTCATCAACCGGGTTTGGCACAATTATTTTGGCCACGGCATTGTTGAACCGGTGGATGACATGAACCTGGCCAACCCTCCAGCCAATGGGCCGCTGCTGGACTATTTAGCTAAGGGCTTTGTCAAAAGCGGCCACGACATGAAGTGGCTGCACCGCACCATCCTCTCGAGTGACGCCTATCAGCGAAGCTGGAAACCAAACGAAACCAACCAGCAGGATGAACGCAATTTCAGCCGGATGGTCGTGAGACGCCTCCCCGCGGAAGTTGTCGCCGATGCGATCACGCAGGCCACTGCATCCAATACACGGGTCACCGCCATGACCAGCAGCCCAACTGACCGCACCATCGGCCCCGACATCTTGGCCAAAAACAACAAGAAATTGACTTCACTGAATTACACCCTGTCAGTCTTCGGAAAGCCGGATCGGACTGAAAACTGCGATTGCGAACGCTCAAACGCCCCCACCCTCCTACAGGCAGTGTTCACCCGAAACGACCCCTCGCTCATCTCGATGATCAACGGTAGCGACCGGCGAGCCAAGGGATGGATCGCAGAAGTCCAAGAATGGTACTCTGGCAAAACCAAGCCCACAAACCAAGCTAATGGGAACAAGCGACTGAAGCAGTTAAACGATCAACGTAAAAAACTACTGGCCAAGGCGCCAAAAAAACCACGCAACACAAGGGATGCAAAGGCTACACAGCGTTATCAATTGACGATAAAAAAACACCGAGAAGCGGTTCAAGTCCTCAATCGAAATATCAGCAAGCTCAAAGGTGGACGCTCTAATGGCAACTTGGTCAAACGCCAGATCACGGCACTTGAAACGGACAAGCTCATCAACGAGACCTTCCTTCGGACCGTCAGCCGGATGCCCTCGGCTAACGAGCTCAACATGGCGCGGGCGGATATCAACTCAAACCAGGACAAAATCGAAGGTGTAAAGGATCTCCTTTGGACCTTATTGAATACAAAAGAATTCTTGGTGAACCACTAACTGAAAAGAACCATGGGAGCACATCTTTATTGTGACAGAATCCAGCGACGCGACTTTCTCAAAATCGGCGCCTTGAGTGGTGTGGGGCTTGGCTTGGCCGACTACCTTGGCTTGCCCAACGTCAATGCGGCCATCAAAGCCAAGGCCAATTCGGCGATCTACGTGCGCCTGGCCGGTGGACCAAGCCACATGGACACGTTTGACATGAAGCCGGACGCGCCAGACACCCATCGCGGCGAGTTCAAGGAAATCGCGACCAACGTCCCAGGAGTTCGCATCTCCGAGCATCTCCCGAAATTGGCCAAGTGTGCAGACAAATACACCATCCTCCGAGGCGTGACCCATGCATTAGCCGCTCACCGGCTAGGCGCGGAATACCTGATGACCGGAAACCGTCCCATGCCGGCCCTCAAGTATCCGACCTACGGTGCCGTGGTCAGCAAGGAACTCGGTGCGCCAAGCGATATCCCGAGTTCGGTGGCCATCCCCAAAGGCCCCAATGCCCCAACCGGCTTCCTCGGGTTAGAGTATGGACCGTTCGAAACAGGTGCCTCCCCCAAGGCCGGCCAGGCAATGAATATACGGGGCTTATCACTGTCAAACGGCCTGACGTTGAACGATATCGATCGGCGTAACAACCTTGTGAAGCGCTACGACACCGCCTTTGGGTCTTTCGCCAAAGAGGACAAGGTGCTAAGCGGCATGGATAAGTTCAGCCAAAAAGCCTACGAAATGATGCGCTCAAGCCGAACTCGTGAGGCGTTCGACCTAACTCGCGAATCAACGTCAGTGTCTGGGCTGTTTAGTAACGAGGGCTTTTCGCAAAGTTGCCTACTGGCCACCCGCCTGGTTGAGTCCGGCGTACGCCTGGTCAGCGTTCAGTTCGGAGGTTGGGATACCCACCGGGATAATTTCAACCGCCTCAAGGACAACAACTTGCCTAATCTCGACGACGGCTTGTCTGGTCTCTTCAAAGCACTCGACGCCAAGGGTTTACTGGAAACAACCGCTGTTTTCGTAACCGGTGAGTTTGGTCGCACCCCAAAAATCAACCAGCGAGGTGGTCGAGACCACTATCCGCGCGCAATGTTCTGCCTTCTCGCCGGTGGCGGGATGCAAGGGGGTCAGGTGATCGGCGCATCCGATGAAAAGGGCGAAGGCCCACGCGAGAGGGTCATATCGCCCGACGACGTGGCTGCCACATTCTATCACACGCTGGGGATTGACCATACGAAGGAGTACCACACCCCGACCGGCCGGCCAGTGATGATTGTCCGGCACGGCAAGCTGATCCCGGAGTTAGTGTAGCAGCCAAATTCACAGGTGCTTCCCTCTCCCCTTAGCCGAGCGAAAACCGCTTCACCAAGTTTTTTGTCTCGCAAAGCCAGCTGAATCTTGGCTTCAATCCTCCTCTTTCAAACCGATGAACGAGCAGATTGTTATTCTTGATTTTGGTTCGCAGTACACCCAGGTCATTGCGCGTCGCATTCGTGAATGTAAGGTTTACTCGACAATCATTCACTACAACACTCCTGCCTCGGTCATCGCGGAGATGAACCCAACAGGCATCATTCTCTCCGGCGGGCCATCCAGCGTTTACACCAAGGACGCCCCGCTGCCTGACAGGGCGGTATTCAATTTGGACGTGCCGGTTCTAGGCGTCTGTTTCGGCCTGCAGTTGATGGCAAAGTTTTTGAACGGCAAGGTCGAGCGTGGGCAAAAACGCGAGTACGGAAAAGGAACGCTTCGCGTAAAAAACACGCGGTGCCGCTTGTTTGACGGGCTACCCAGGGAATTGCAGGTTTGGAATTCCCACGGCGACAAACTGACCATGTTGCCGGACGGCTTCAAGGCAGTTGCCACCACGGAAAACTCCAGCTTTGCTGCAATCGAAAACGCCAAGGCCCGCTTTTACGGCCTTCAATTTCATCCGGAAGTGGTTCACACGCCGAAGGGTAAAAAAATCATCTCTAACTTCGTCCGCAAAATCTGCGGTTGCGGCCGCAAGTGGACCATGCGCAATTACGTCGATCAGGCTGTTGAGAAAATTCGCGCTCAAGCCGGCAAGGAAAAGGTGATTCTCGGATTGAGCGGTGGCGTGGACTCGAGTGTCGCCGCAGCGCTGATCCACAAGGCCATCGGAAAACAGTTGACCTGTATTTTCGTGAACAACGGCGTACTGCGTGCGAACGAGGCGAGCGCCGTCAAGAAAGTGTTTACCTGCAATTTCAAGGTGAAGCTCCATTACGAGGACGCCACGAAACTGTTCATGCGCAAACTACGCGGCATCACTGACCCCGAGACAAAGCGCAAGATTATTGGCAACACATTCATCGATGTTTTCCAAAAGGCCACTCGCAAGGTCGGCAAGGCTAAATTCCTCGCACAAGGCACACTGTATCCCGACGTCATCGAGTCTGTCCCAATCGGCGGCAACCCGGCGGCGCTCATCAAGAGCCACCACAATGTCGGAGGTCTGCCGGAGAAGATGAAATTTGAGTTGATCGAACCGCTTCGCTGCCTATTCAAGGACGAGGTTCGCCAACTCGGCGCCGAACTGGGGCTGCCAAGGGATATCGTCATGCGCCAGCCGTTCCCTGGTCCAGGTCTTGCAGTGCGGATTCTCGGTGAAGTCACGCCCGAACGTTGCGAAATCCTCCGCAACGCCGACACAATTGTAGTCGAGGAAATGAAGCACAACAACCTGTACTACAAAATCTGGCAGAGCTTCGCGGTGCTACTCCCGGTGAGGAGCGTCGGCGTGATGGGCGACGAACGAACCTACGAGTACACCATCGCCGTGCGAGCGGTCGAGTCGAAGGATGGAATGACAGCTGACTGGGTAAAACTGCCGTACAAAGTGATCGAGACGCTCTCCAGCAGAATCATCAACGAAGTGAACGGTGTAAACCGCGTTTGCCTCGACGTCTCCAGTAAACCGCCCGCGACCATCGAGTGGGAATAAAAGGTTGTTAATGAATACAATAAACCTGACGGAGCTTGCCCCATGAACCGTATCGAGTGCTCTCGTCGAAACGTTAGCGGGAAGTTTCCAGGGCGTTGACCGTACTGCTGACGTCGCCAGCATGCAGTTGCGTTCGCAACACTTGACCGCTTTTCGCTTTCCTCGCATCCCTCAACACTGCACCTGTCTTCGCGTCGCATGTGATCGAGTACCCTCGGGCCAGGACAGCCTTGGGTGAGAGCAGTTCAAGGCGGCTCAATGCCTGCTCAAATCTTGCGCAATGATCCCCGAGTTTACGACGTGGCACATCACCCAAGCGCTGTCGCAACCATGTTAACTGCTTTCCTCGCTGCGCCACCAAGGCGGCTGGCCGGAGCGAAACCAGGCGCTGCCTGGCCAGGCGAAGACTCTCTCGTCGGATTACCACCCCCTGCCTGGTCAAGCGATTCAGATCGTCGTACTGGTTGTCGAGACGCTGATAGGAGTTATCCAGAGCCCGACGCGGGTGCGCCCGGTTGAGCCGGTGCGAAAGGGTCAACAAGTCGCGCTTGTTCAGCCTCACTCCCCGCTTGGCCAAGCGGCTTAACTGTACAGCGGCCTCCGCCAAAAACCCGCGTGAGGCATACACATCCTGCGTGATTAATTCAGCGGCGACGCTCGGCGTTGAAGCCCTGACATCACCCACGAAGTCAGTGATCAAAAAATCAATCTCATGCCCCACGGCCGACACGACCGGTAGCCCCGACTGGTGTACGGCACGGGCCAACACTTCCTCGTTGAACGCCCAAAGATCCTCCAGGCTCCCTCCACCGCGAGTCAGTAAAATCAAATCCAGCGCCTCGCCTTCCCCCTGTTCGGCGCTCCATAGGTTCAACTGTTGAATCGCCCTGGCCATCTCCCCTGCGGCGCTCTCGCCCTGCACTCGACACGCTCCCAGCACGATTTGCAGCGAGGGGTTGCGCCGTTGAACGACATGAAGCACATCCCGAATTGCCGCACCGGTCGGCGACGTGACTAACCCCAATCGGGCTGGAAAACCGGGGAGCGATTGTTTCCGTCCGGGCTCGAACAACCCCTCGGCTTTAAGCTTGTGCTTCAGCTTCTCAAACTTGACCTGCAACTCCCCCTGCCCTTGCAACTCGACTTTTCGGACAATTAGCTGATACTGCCCCCTTGGCTCAAACACCGTGACCTTCCCCTGCAGAACCACCTGAATCCCATCCCTGAGCAGCGAATGCTTTTCTGAATCAACCCCTCGAAACAGTGCGCAGCTCAACTGGCCATCCTCATCCTTGATGCTGAAATAAATATGGCCGGAAGCCTGTTGGCGCAGGCCGGTGACTTGCCCCACCACCCAGACAGTTCCCAGTTGGTTTTCCAGTAGGCCCTTTGCTTCTCGGTTCAGCTCGGCGACGCCATACACCCTGCGCGTCGCTTCATTACCCGGCGCTCCACCGAAGTCCCACAGGCTCTGTTGCTCGCGACTCATTCCTTCGAGTTTTTTT
>Ga0066372_10000449_pt1 | contig 15334 bp, 11 predicted proteins | sample Knorr_S15_td_250_FD_77011 | JGI IMG/M metagenome (GOLD analysis project Ga0066372, IMG submission 77011) | Marine microbial communities from Southern Atlantic Ocean transect - Knorr_S15_td_250_ad_251m_LV_A | ecosystem: Environmental > Aquatic > Marine > Oceanic | place: Southern Atlantic ocean... | reverse complement strand
TTTCTCTATCTTGGAAGCATTAATTTGATTAAATTTCTTGGATGGGCTCTAATCCCATCTTTCATAATTTTTGTTCCTTTAGGAATAATATTTATTTTTAAAAAGATGGATTATAAAAAATCCACAATCATATTTACGATAGTTGTAATGTTATTACCAGCATTTTATGCGTATTCAAGGGATATTTCTGAAATTAAATATATTTTTGTTTTGTATCCAATTTTTTGTGTACTTGCATGTTTTACTTTTAAAATATTTCTTGAGAGATTTCAGAGAAAAAATTTAATTTTTTGCATGATTATTGGAGGAATAATTTTGTCATCAATGATTTTTGTGGAATGGAAAGCGGTAGACAATGAACATTATCGAGAATCATTTGAAATTTTAACAGAGATTGGACAAAAAGAAATGAAAATAAACAAAGAATTTGGAAAATATAGTGGAGAATTTACTAATTTATCCTGGATCAGATTACATAATGTAGACGAATTTCCCATCTTAAATGAGGAATTACCCGCGGGTAAAATAACGTATTCAGGTATGGGTAGAAAATACACTGCACCATCAGGAGTACAATTAGACATGGATGAAATTGATACTAAACTAAAAGAGGCTGCGGAATATCACAATCAACAAATTGATAACTTGAAAGATTATTTCCAAGTACTGAATAACCAAAAAATAACACATTTAATTTTGGATAAATATGCCAATGTCGGATGGTTAAATGATGAATTGAGGCTTCATCTAAGAGATATATTTTATCATGAAGAAAAATATCCATTTTTAATTAAAGAGTATGATTCGAAAGAAAATGGTTTTAATTATCATTTAAAATTATTCAAAATTGATTATGATTTGTATTACGAATGGATAAATGAAAATTAATCATTCGTTAAGTAATTTGTTAAATTTTTCATAATCAATCTCGAAAACTTTGATCATTAATTTCTTAAAACCAAACTCATTTGAATCAAAAATTTTCTTTAGATATGGATATTGATCATAATTATCATACAATTCGTCCGTAAATGGAAAATATAATCCATTTTTCTGATTAGCGATAATATATCTCAAATCATATTTTTCTCCATCAGAAATTAATTCTTCTAATGTTTCACCATATGGTCCAGATGAAACTTGAAATGAATTTTCCTTGTCATATTTTGAATTAATTTTATAGTTTTTGAATTTATCAGGTGATTCGGTAATTGTTAGGTAACTAACATAATCTAAACTTCCACCCCAATCTCTGAATACAACTCCTTGTAAATTATTTAATGCATATTCTGAAAACTCTAATTTTTCGTTTTCTAAGATAGAATCTGGTGGTCCGTATCTAATCATAAATATCGATGAAAGCAAAATTATTGTTATGATGATTCCGATAATAAAAACATCTTTTTGTTTTCTGGAAAACACAAAAGTACTCAGTCCATATTCGACTACTCTTTGAATTGGTATCACGGAAAAAATCATTAAAAATGGTAATAGATACAACATGAATCTTCTATCATATATGATTGACATGACTATTGTTAGAGATGCAATAGATGCCAAAATGAAGATCCAGTTTGCCTTTATAAAATTTGGATTTTGATCAAATGCTCTAAATGAAAATATTATTCCAAATGGTATTAAAATAAACAAAAATGGAAATGTCAAAGATGAAACTACTTGAAGGCTGTTATAAAATCCCTGTAAAATAAAAGTCTGAATAAATGAGGGTAGACCATTTTCTTCAATATAATCAAATGGAGAATAAGTTTTTTCAGTAGCCACAATGTCATCTATCTCACTGAAAAACAATTCAGGACTCCCAGCAAAAATTATGCCCTTCATCTCTGAATAAAATGGATCTCCAAATTCTTCATTACGTTCTAATAATACAGGTGAAATTACTAACAAAAATAAAACTACGCCAAGTCCATAGTTCCTAAACAAATTAGGAGATCCTCTTAATGTAATAAAGTAAATAATTGTAATCACAATAAATACAAAAACCCCATTGATTCTTATCCAATAAGCAATTCCGGCTAAAAATAACGAAAATAAAATGAATCTTGTGTTCCTATTTAAAATAAAATAAAATGAACCAATTATAGCAAGATGAAATAATGGTTCTGTTAGTCCAAAACCAGAATTATAATTAAGATGTGGTTCAAATGCAAAAAGGCTTGCCAGAACAATCGAGTATCTTTCATCAAAAAACTTTCGTCCTACTACATACATCATAGGTATAGAAAATGTAGCTACTCCAATACTCAGGGCTCGTATTGTGTTAGAATAATCAAAGAAATTTTCCGAATCAATGAACCCAAAAAACATTGATACAAATAATGACCATCCCATGCCTCTGTGTGATGATTGTGAAAAATCACCTTCTGTGTGCGCAATTGCATTTAGTGTATAACCAAGATTATCCGAATTTACTGGAATCGAAAAATCAACTAGGTATAATTTTAAACCTAATGAAATTAGACAAATTATAACTATCGAAAAAATTATTTGCTTTTTATCCAATTTATTTCCAAAAAATGAATTCTTTAATTATCTGGTAGCTTAACATGCCACCAACTGGCAGTGGTCTCATTTTTCTTTCACCACCTATTCTATTCGGCTCTATACTTTCAATTTCGTAGATTGGAATTTTTCTTTTAGCTAACCTAATACATGTTTGTTGTTCAATATTCAAATATTGTGCGTCTGTCTTCAATTCATCCCATAACTCTCTCTTAATAATTCTAAATCCATTTAATGCATCAGTATACTTAGCACCAAAAAAAGTATTTACTAAAAATGTAAACATATAATTCCCAAATCTCTCAATCCAATTTGCATCTTCAGACACTGAATTTTTTCCAAATCTCGAAATATGAACTACATCATAACCTTCCTTAGTCTTCTCAATCAACTTGGGTATATCTTCAGGTAAATCATTTCCATCCGGACTAAAAAACATAACATAATCTGATTGTGTTGCATCTGTACCAATTCTGCAGGCATTTCCTTCTCCTTTGTTTTTATTTTTTTGGTGAATTACCTCAAATCCTAACTCTTTAGCCTTTTCTATAGTTCCATCAGTTGAACCACCATCAACAAAAACTATTTGCTCCGCCCACTCTTTTTTTACTTGTGGCATAATTGCGCTCACACCATCAATTTCATCTAAAGTTAAAACAAAAACAGCTGTAGACATATTGAGACGATTTTCTAACTATATTTAAAATTATAAATGATTACCATCAAGTTCTAATTTTTGTCTTTAAAATTTTTTATGATATCATTCACTATGGATCAGTCTTGTTCCCAAGATGTTCTAATAGCAATGTTTGATTCACTTTGCCGGTTATTTTATGGTGTTCAAGATACCATTTAACAGTTTTTTCTAGTCCCTCTTTAAGAGAGAATTTTGGTTCCCATCCCAATAATTCTTTTGCTTTAGTATTATCTAATGAGCGCGATAATGCACCAGAAGGTTTTGCTGTGTCAAACTTAAAACTTGATGGTGTCCAATTTAATATTTCACATATCATTTTTACAACATCAATCATTTTGTATCTTTGACCAGTTCCAAGATTAATTGGAGTCATTTCGGAAATTTTTTCAGCTGCAAGAATTGAACCTGAAACAATATCTTCCACATAAGTAAAATCCCGTTCTTGATTTCCATTCCCCCATATTTCATATGGATCCATTTTTTCTGCTGCTTTGTAGATCAGGGCAATTATAGCATGTGTTTCATCCTCTCTTGGACCATACGCAGTAACAAATCTTACTGGACAGCCTTTCAAACCATATTGTTTGTAAAAAGACTTCATTTGTACTTCGCTCATCAATTTAGCCCAACCATATTCAACATCTGCACTAAGAAATCCATCTAAATTTTCTGGATCTGAATCACTCTCCTTTAATTTATAATCAGAACCAATATTATTTTGTAATTCTGTAGGATAAACACATGCAGAGCTAGAAAATATTACTTTTTCAACACCTGTGTTACTACACGCTTCAAATACATGATGATCTATAGCAAAATTTGAACAAACGTCTGCAGGATGAGCATCAATGTATCCTCGTCCGCCATGATCAGCTGCAAAATGAAAAACAATTTCATTTCCTGTAAAGATATCTGTGATTTCTTTTTTTGAGATATATTCTAGATCCTGGTGAATAAATTTTATTTTATCCCATGATTTAGCAAGATTTTCTTTTTTACCATTACTTAGATCATCTACTACTGTAATTGATGCACCGAGTTCAACTAATTTATCTGTTAAATGACTACTTATGAAACTTGCACCACCAGTGACAAGTACTGGGCAATCTTTCCAATTCATGAATTAAAAATTTCCAAACCTTTTATAAGTTAACAATAATGTGAGGGCTATTAGCAAATATATCACAAAATAACATATTAAATTGTAGCAATCCATTTATTCATATCAAAAAAGTATTTTTCAGATGTCTCGAATAATTTTGTGTGGAGGTGCAGGATATATTGGAACAAAATTAACTGAACATATACTAGATAATACAAATTATGATATAATAATTGTAGACAGATTAGATTTTAGATTAGATGAAAATTTTAAAAAAACACGTTTGTCAGATGATCGAATTTCATTTTATCAAAAAGATATACGAGAATTAGACTTTATGGATGAATTAATCAATGAAAACGATTTTGTAGTAAATTTGGCAGCATTGGTTGGAGAACCATTGTGTAAACTTAAACCAAAAGAAGCTGTTGAAGTTAATTATACGGCTGCAAGAGATCTTGCCGACTTGTGTAAAAAGAAAAATGTTAAGAAATTCATTCAATTATCTACGTGCTCAAACTACGGTCAAGCTAAAGAAATGGTAAATGAAGATGGAAAATTATTTCCAACATCGTTATATGCAGAAACTAAAGTTAATCTTGAAAAATATTTACTTGAAAATGTTCCAAGTTCTGTAATTCTTAGATGTGCAACCGCATATGGATTATCTATAGGACGAATGAGGTTCGATTTATTGGTTAGTGATTTTATAAAAGAAGCTTGGACAAAAGGAGAGATAAATGTATTCAAACCAGAGGTACATAGACCTATAGTTCATGTAAGTGATATTTCTAATGCAATTCTTTTATGTATTGAAAATACAAAGAAAATATCACGTGTTTTTAATGTTGGTTCTTCAAATCAGAATTATACTAAAAGAGAAATTGCTGAAAAAGTTAGCAAAAGGCTCAATGCACCATTAAAGATAGTAGAAAAAGAGGATAAGCGAGATTATATTGTAAATTTTGATAGAATAAAAAATGAATTAGGATTTTCTACAACATATGTTGCAGAAGATGGAATAGAGGAAATGGTAAAGATTTTAGAAGATGGAGGGTTTGATCTAGAACAATCAAACGTTTGAAATGAAAGAAAAATTTATTCCTCAGTTTATCCCATATTGGGATGAAAATGAGATAAGGGCTGTTGAAAGAATACTTTCCAAAGATTATCTTAATGAGCATAAAACAGTTAGAGAGTTTGAAAGAAAGTTTGCTGAATTTGTCGGGGCAAAATATTGTATTACCTGTACAAGTGGAACAACTGCATTATATATCGGATTAGTTACATTATTAGAAAAAAATTCGATAAAATCTATTCGTGTTCCAGATTATGCTGGAATTTTTGTTGCAAATGCAACAAAACAAGCACAAGTGAAACCAATCTTGACTGATGTTGAAAGAAATGGTACTTTGGGAAGAACTAGCAACTCAAGATTTGTTGTACACTCAAATGGCAGAATTGGAAAATCATCCCAAATAGAAGATTGTGCACAAGCAATTTCTCATCATACAAAAAATTGTATTAGTTGTTATTCTTTTGCTAGTACAAAACATATTACCACTGGAGGTCAAGGTGGAGCGGTATGTTGTGATAGTAAAAAAGATTTTGATATACTGTCTAGATTAAAAGATCTTGGTCGAAATGATAGGCAAAATCTTAAGCCCATGAGTGATCATTTTCAATATTGGGGATTTAATTCAAAATTTACAGAAATACAAGCAGCTTTTGGGTTAGCACAATTAAAAAAATTGCCAAATAGACTCAGAAGATTACATGAGATTTACACTATAATTAAAGACGAATTAAAAACTGAAAATGTATCGTTTTTTGATGATGAGCCAAAATGGTACATTGACATATTACTAGATAATCCAGAACTAATATCAAATAGATTAAGAAGTAAAGGAATTCAAGCTAGACGTTTTTACCGTCCTCTACATCAACAGCCGCTGTATAGAAAAAAATCCAAAAATAATTTCCCTAATAGCAAAATGCTCTATGAACATGGTTTATGGTTACCTTCTACAACAAATTTAACCGACTCTGATGTTTTACATATAACAAATTCTCTCAAAAAAGCGGTAGACTAGCTCACGTATAATATTTGAGTACTTTTTTTATTATTGCTTAAAACTGTAAAATTACTGAATAATGATGAAAATTATAATACTTACAAATGATGATGTTGCATATTCTGGAATTTTGTCTTATCCAATATTGAAAAATTTTTCAAATGAAATATCAGGTATATTTATTCAAGATGGAATATTGAATTCAAAGACTAATCATTTAGATTTATTTGATATAGTCAAAAAGAAATCTGGTATACAATTTGCTATATTTTTGGGAATAGAAATAATATATTATAAAATTGCACTTTCACTTCGTAGAATTTTTAATATGAATAAGCATCTAGGAGATTGCTATCTAGAAACTAATTCAAACCTTGGAAGAATTTTTAACATTCCAGTTTTTAAAATAAAAGGCTCTGTTCACGACGAAATTTGGTTAAAGAAAATTACTGAATTAAAACCAGATTTGATACTCAGCCTCAGATATGGAGAAATTTTAAAAAAACCACTCTTGGATATACCAACCAAAGGAGTGATCAATTTTCATCCATCATTATTACCAAAATACAAAGGATTAGGACCAATTCTTCAGGCATTATTACACGATGAAAAGGAAGTAGGATTTTCATTACATTATATGGATGAAGACATAGACGCCGGAAAAATAATTAAAAGAGAAAAAATAAAAATTGAAAAAAATGAATCTGTCAGTCGTATTACTATCCGTGCTCATATAGAAGGTGGTCAAAAACTATCATCTGTAATAAATGATCTTAAAAATGGAGACGATAAAATTGAAGAGAATGTGCAGGACGATGGAAATTATTTTAGTTGGGCTGAAAAAAAATCTGTAAAAAAATTTATCCAATCCAACAAAAAATATATTGAATTCAGAGATTTTTTGTCACTCTTGTTTTATAACCCAAAAAAAATTTAAAATTTCAAGTAATTTTGTTGATGAATGATTAGCTGTTATTTGACACATTTAGCCTCAATTATTATGAAATAACAAAAATGATTTAATCCAGTTTTCTCTAAGCACAAATTTAGTTTATGCAGTGATTTGAACGGAAAAATTATTTTTTTTTCAAGCGTTGTAATCTTGAAGTTATTTTTCACGAGAATTTCTTTTAAATGATTTGTATTGATGAAATCTCTTTGTCCATCTTCAAAATACTGACTTTTATCAAAAATTCTTAGGAATGCACGAATTCTATCGACAAATTTCATATCTTGATTAAATACCGTAATCATGATTTTAGCATCTTTTTTTAGAGTATTATAGGAATTTTTTAGGAAATCTTCCGGATTATTTAAGTAGTAAATCATTTCTGTAGACAAAATACCATCTATGGAATTATTACGTATGGGTAATTTTTCTGCGTCACAACAAATCACATTTGCACGTTTTTTTCTAACAGCCTCTTTACACATTTCAAGGGAAATATCAGTACATATAATTGATTTATCAATTTGTTCAGAAATTATTCCGGTAGCAGAACCAACTTCTAGTATTAGTTTTGATGAATCTACTCTAAATAATTCAGAGCGTCTGCTAATAGTATATGGATTAGAAATTTTTTCATATCTTTTTGCAACTGAATCAAATTTCTTTTTAAATTCTAAATTTGATAGTTTTTCCATGTAAATAATTAGATTATTTACAATTAAAACTCTTTAATAATTTTCAATAATGAAGGGCTTTTCATTAAAAAATCTACAGGATAGCAATTTAACATGATTCCGTTGGTAACCTTTTCAAATTTTACTTCGTGGTCCAGGCAAGATACAAATTCTAAGTGTGAACTGTCGTATTCCCATTCAAAATCATTTTGATGGACCTTATCCTGCGGCTGTTTTAAAGGGCTAACTGCCGTAATTGTTTTTTGTACAAAATTTACAGTTACTTCTTCTTTTAGAGAGTCTGGGTATAGATAAACTACTTTTGGATGACTTGTGATAGTATCAAACATGGTTTTTGTTACGTATTTGTTATGTAAGACAATTATTTTTTCATAGTTGGACAATATATTGGGATTCTTTTCTATCTCAATATCAGAGATTATCGTATAGCCAAGCAAGTACAAAGCTTGAGCAGCAAAGAAACTTGAATTGTGAAATAAAAATGGAACGAGTGGCATATCACAACCTTCAGCTGGTTTTTGAGTGTTAGGATCAGTAACGGCGTAACAATTTGGCTGTGTAAAATGTGGTGTATTAAAATTCTGAGGATGAGGCTTTGTAAAATCGACATTAGACATAGGCATTGTATAACAGTCATGAGTCACATTCAAAGGAGGTATTGTATAGTAATCCCAAATACAACGTTTGGCAAATGCATCTACTGATATCGTTGGAAATAAAACCGCAGTGTTTTGTGGTTCGTTAGTCACTCCAATCTCATTATACAAATCTTCAAGTCCTACAATTAGTTTTAATCCTTCATTTGCTTTTGAAAAACCATCATAGACTCGTTCTCCTAGTTCATTGAAGCAGCCGCCAAATGTGCATGGCCATTTAAAGAAACTGTAATGTTGAAAAATTATATCTGATTGCATGGAAATAATGTTACCATATTGTTCCCTGACCATAATTGGTTTGTACGAATCTGATTTTGCAAAAATAGCACTTGAAAGCTGAGCATCTGTTACATTAGTACCAGTCAACAGCACATTTGTTAGATTAGTTCCTTCAAGATTTTTTCCTCTTAGATTCACACCAGTCAAATTTGAATAAGAAAGATCGTTTCCAGCCAAATCCACATCATCTACATTGGAATAAGAGAGATCAACGTCTAGAAAATCAGTATTACTAAAATCTATTCCATTCAAGTTCATGCCTTTGAAACTAGAGCCTAAAATTTTAGCGTCCTTGATGGAAGTACTAGATAGGTTAGCATTAGTAAAGTCGAGTCTAACTAGAAGGGTTTCATCCAGTATAGCATCTCTAAAATTGGTATCTTTCAATTGAGTCTTTATGAACTTTGCACCCTCAATGTTTGCACTACTAAAATTTGCACCATTTACACTTGCACCTGCAAAACTTGCCCCTTCCAGATTAGCATTTGTAAAATCTGCATTGTCCAGATTAGTATTGTAAAAGATTGCATGCGCAAGATTCCTTCCAGAAAAATCAATTCCAGAAAGATTCAGGTTCTCAAAATTTACGTTATTAAATTCAAGATTTTCGGAACTAAGCAAATTTGTAATATCCTTGGAAGTCACATCAGAACCAATTGATTCAAAATATTGTGTTCCTCCAATGATAGGTGAAATTACTTGATAAAAATTGTCGGCGACAATTTGATTACCTCTAATGCCTGTGTGTACAGGATCAAAAAATAAATCGCCTGGTATTTTATCGAATATATGAGTCATATCAACTGCTTTTTTACAATTTTTGTTGAGATCTTGTAATTGGTTGGCATACAATGGATACAAATCTAGTCTGTTATGGTAACCACCTTGTTTTAGGAATATTTCTTGATCGTTTTCTGTTAAAACTCTAAAACCACTATGACCAAACGGTTGTAAAATTATTATTGTATCAAATCCATTTTTTTTGCCTAAGTTACAAATTTCGGACCATCTGTTTTTCCAAGTAATTTCACTTCCCTCGTTGTGGTGAGCAATGTCACTCACACCATCATAAACAACAATTAGATCTGGACTAAAATCTAAGAGTTTATTTTTTACCAGCAATGTTTCTTGTTTTGACCAAGCAGCACCAAGACCGGCATTAATCACTTCTATATCAAAACCAAAATTTTTTTCATCAAATTTTTCTTGAAGAACCGAAAAAATTTGTGTGCTATCATTGTTTCCAGAACCAAAAACAGTAGAACCACCAACTAGGAATATTCTAAAAGTATTAGCAGGTTTTTCTTTGGTGATCTCTGGACCTCTGAAACCATGTTCATTGATATATGCGCCACCTCCTTGTGATGGCCAAGGATTGTATTTCGTGTACTCCTCATTGTAAAAATTTGAACATAGATTGGGGAATTCATTATTAGTTTCACATAAGCTATATTTTTCATTTAAAGAATTGGAAATTATAATTATACCGTTTTTAATCAAGAATTGAATTCCACTGATAAATTCTACCTCCGAAATTTTATCGTCTGCCCACCAACCTGCGTTATTTTTGATCCAAGCAGGTATTACATTACTTCCATAACTTGTTCCCTGTTCAGTTGGTGGTATAGTCATTACACCGTTTGAGATTAACCACTGTATGCCAGAAATAAATGAAGAATCATCTATCTGTCCGTCAGCCCACCATCCTGCGTTGTTCTTGATCCAAGCGGGCACTACAATATCTGCAAATACATTAGGGATCGAAATAATTCCAGATAAAATTATTAGAGCACAAACTGCTATTACAGTACCTTTCATCTTCACTTAGATTATTAAATTAGACTTGTAAAAAAACCTAAGTAAATATAATGAAAATTCATAATGGATTAACAGGATTTAACAAGCCCTAATGAATATGATGGTTTATGCTTTTCACTACACCTGAATTCATTATATTTTTTATTGCTGTCCTAGCTGTTATCTCAGCTATAAAATTTAGGAGATTCCAACATCTGTTCATAGTTGGTTCAAGTTATTTCTTTTTTTATTTTTCAAATAATTATCTAATTACATTATTAATTTTTTCAACCTTACTCGATTTCTATATTGGTAAAGCAATTTTTGCTGCAAAAGATAAAAAAAGAAAAAAGATTTTACTGATTTCAAGTCTTGCAGGAAATTTGGGCTTGCTAGGTTTCTTTAAATATGCAGATTTTGCAATACTGCAGTTTAATATTTTAGGACAGGAATTGAACCTGAATCCAGACATTCCATTTCTTAATCTAGCTTTACCAATAGGAATATCATTTTACACATTTCAAACTATCACGTACACCGTGGATATTTATCGTGAGAAATTAAAACCAAGTGACTCGGTGTGGGAATTTGCTTTGTTTGTATCATTTTTCCCACAATTAGTAGCTGGCCCCATTCTTAGAGCAAGCCATTTTCTTCCACAATTACGCGAGAAAATTTCTAACAATAATATATCAACAAGGCTTCGTACCATCACAATCCATGATACAGCACTAAGGTTTGGAATTACTCTTATGGCGATGGGATTTTTCAAAAAAATGTTTTTTGCTGATAATGTCGCACCAATGGTTAACGAAATATTCAATGTACCTTATGGTCTAGAATCATTTTCAGTTATAATTGGTGCAATAGCATTTGGCGTTCAAATTTATTGTGATTTTTCTGGATATTCTGATATTGCAATCGGAGCTGCCATAATTCTTGGATTTAATATACCTGCTAATTTTAACAAACCATTTTTTGCTACATCTCCATCAGATTATTGGTCACGGTGGCACATTAGTTTGTCAACATGGGTTAGAGATTATGTATACTATCCACTTGTTTTTAAGCACAGACGTTCTAGTATTGTAGTATTTTCAAGTTTACTGTTTTCTATGTTATTGATGGGTTTGTGGCACGGTGCGTCATGGAATTTTCTTATTTGGGGAGGCTTACATGGAATTTTCCTAGCTGTATTTACAGTTCTTAGAAAAAAATATTATAAACCAACTGAACCATTTTTTAAATCAAAATTTGGTAAGATATTTAGTATTATTATAACACAATACTTGGTATTTTTTACATTCATTGCGTTTAGAGTACAAGACTTGGACGCATTACCATATCTATTTTACAAATACTTAGTTTGGGATTTCGCTATTAATGAAACAGTACAAATACTTTCACATAGCCAAATTCCTATTATACTAATAGTAGGATTCTTTATTCTGCATTATATTTCATACAAAAAGAATATTGTTAAAACATTGTCTGAAATCAAGATTGTATATTGGATGGGCATACTACTTGGAATGATGACTTTAATCTTATTCTTTTATGATCTATCACCTGAGGAGTTCATTTACTTTAGATTCTAAAAATGAAAGCAAATATCAAAATTACAGCATTTGTTGGAATTGCATTCTTATTGTCATTTGCAATGCTGGCTGTATTTTTGGAAATATATTCGGTGGGACTATTAACAACTGAAAGAAAAATTTTAGACGTTGAAAACATATTTGAGCAAAACCCAAAACATGCTACTATAGATGTTCTACGAAATTTTTCCGGCGATTCTGATACAGATATGATAAATATTAACAGCTTTGGATTTCGTGGGGATGAATTTGCAAAAATTAAGCCAGATAGAACGTATAGGATTTTTGTGGTTGGTGCCTCACCAGTTTTTGGCTATGGTGCAACATCAGATGAAACTACTATATCTGGATATATGGGAAAATTTTTGGATGGTAAAGATTTTGGTTTTGATATAGAAGTGATTAATTCTGGATTACAAGCAGCAGACTCTAATAAAGAATTAAAACTTGTGGAACGAAAATTGATTACGTTTTCTCCTGATTTGATAATAATTTATGATGGTTGGGATGATTTACGTTCAGATACATCTCCCAATGAATTAAAAGAAAACTGGAAATCTGTTTGTGAGATAGGAAACGAAAATAATTTTGATACTGTTATTTCTCTTCAACCGATTGCTGGATTTGGAAACAAATCCTTAACTGTGCAGGAATCTGAATATGCAAAAAGTGGAAAGAGTTATTCAAAAAACCCATTATTAGAATCACTACCGGTATACCAGAATTATGCAGAAAATCTTTCAGAGATTATGACTTGTGCAAATACTGTTGATCTAAGAGATGTTTTTGATGAGCAAGTTGGACCAATTTATTTGGATCAGGGCCATGTAACTGATCAAGGAAACGCAATTGTGGCAAAATCATTATACAATGTAATTCTTCCTATAATTTTAAAAAATAAAGAGTTCAATATTTTTGAAAATGAAAAAGACGCAGATGTCGTAACAATGCCAATATACGATGGCAGGGAAATTATGATTAATGTAGAATTATTACCATCAAATGATCTGGAAAATAAAAAGATCAAAATCAGTACATATGATAATACTAACCATGAATACATACAAAATGTAACGTATTTACTTTCTATATCAAAAAATAATGAAAATTTATTAGGAGAATATTTTTTTACGCAAGATGGTGTTTTGGTTATGGATATACAACCTAATAATGAATCAACAATCAAGGTGATTGGAGAAAAACAATATCAACATAATGCATATGTAATGCAGGGCTCCGAATATATTCCTGTGATGGATGGTGAAAGTTTAACGAGTGTCACGCCAATTCGGATAACTGGTCCAATCTTTAACACTGAGGGAATTTATGACTTTAAGATGGAATTATTAACACTTGACAGTCATGATAACTGGGTTTTTGGCTTATCGGGTTTTCATTCCCAAATTACTATAGGGAAAGATGTAATTTGGGAAGATTCTACAGTAAAAAATCAGTTACCATAATGTCTGAAAAACTCTATAATATTATTTCAAAAGTATTTTCCGTTCCTATATCAGAAATAAATGATGAATCTGGTCCAGAAACAATTGAATCGTGGGATTCGTTTTTAGGACTAGTTCTGATTGATGAACTTGAAAGTAACTTTAATGTTCAGTTCTCACTATCAGAAATAGTAGATATAAAAACCATAAAGCAAATAAAAAACATTCTAAAAAATCATGGCGTTAATTCATTTGAATGAAAAATTTGAATTATAATCCTCATTTCATGAACATTTAGTGGTTAACTCTATTTGGGAGTAAGTTTCTAAAAATTAAATGGGTATTCTGTACATTACAATTTTTATTTTTATTACTTGTGCTTTAGGATCAAGCATAACTGTATGGGGAGCTGATGATGCACTTTCCGCCACATTTTCCAACTCACAGCCAAAACCAATTATTTCTGATGATAACTTAATAGTAAAAAAATTCTCCTCGGGGCTAGAATATCCAATAACTATGTGTTTCATTGGAGATGATATGCTAGTTCTTGAAAAAAATACTGGTAAAGTTATTCGTATTAAAGACAATGGAGCACATTACAACGAACCTGTTTTGGACGTTGCAGTTGATGCTCACTGGGAAAGTGGATTACTTGGAATCACCTGCATATCTAATCATGTTTTTCTATATTTTTCAGAATCAGAATCAGGTTCTGATACAACAAAATTGCATGATCAGCCCATGAAGAATAGAGTTTATAGATACGATTGGAATGGAGAGAAACTGATCAATCCTATTTTGATCAAAGAATTACCTGGAAATCTAGATGGTGGTCATCGTCATAATGGAGGAGCAATGACTAATCAAAATAACCAAATCTATTTTGTAATAGGTGATTTAGGTCAACGTGCTACTTTTCAAAACATTCCTAATAAGACAATTTACGAAACTAGTAGCATCTTCAAGATTGATACTGAAAGTAGTAATAGTATAGAATTGTTTGCGATGGGAATAAGAAACAGCTTTGGTTTGGCTGTTGACCCGGAAACAGGATACCTGTGGGACACTGAAAATAGTGCCCATTATTACGATGAAATAAATCTTGTAAAATCTGGATTTAATAGTGGCTGGATGCATGTGATGGGTCCGGTTGATAGAGATAATCCTGACATTGATGGTATCCAAACAGTCCCTCCATCATTTGAAAATTTTGTTTACAGTGACCCTGAATTTTCATTTGAACGTCCAGTTGCAGTTACTGCAATAGAATTTCCAGACAAGGATAGTTTTGGAAAATACTCTGATTGGTTATTCGTCGGTGACTATAATAATGGAAGAATCTACAAATTCCAGTTAAATTCTGATAGAACAGGATTTGTTTTTTCTAATCCAGATCTATCAGACCTTGTGTTAGATGATAATGATGAAATAGATGAAATTCTTTTCGCCAAAGGATTTCAAACAATAAGTGATATAGAATTTCATGATGATGCGATGTATGTTGTTTCTATTTTTGAT
>Ga0066372_10000448_pt1 | contig 15338 bp, 7 predicted proteins | sample Knorr_S15_td_250_FD_77011 | JGI IMG/M metagenome (GOLD analysis project Ga0066372, IMG submission 77011) | Marine microbial communities from Southern Atlantic Ocean transect - Knorr_S15_td_250_ad_251m_LV_A | ecosystem: Environmental > Aquatic > Marine > Oceanic | place: Southern Atlantic ocean... | reverse complement strand
TGTGTAACTAAAATGCATTATGGTGGGAATACACCAGATGCTGGTTCTCCACCTCCTAGAGTAAAATTTAATGCCTATGGGGACCATATTTTTAATAATGTGCCAGTAATAGTTCAAGATTTTACATTTGATTCTCCAGCAGATGTAGACTATATTAGTTGTGGCTATGAAAATAGTAGATTATCTCCCGGAGCTATGGGTGGAAAAATAGACGCAGAAAAAGTTTCATATGCTCCTACAATGAGTTTATTAACAATATCAATTGTTCCACAATATACTAGAAAAGAAATTTCTGAATTTAACTTTAATGACTTTATTAAAGGAAATTATAATAGTGGTAATAACAGAGGATTTATTTAATTATGTCTTACACAATTACCAGTCCTTGGCATCTTACAGAAATAAATGATATTCACCTTGAAACACTTACAATAAGACCTGTCCCTGTTCATCCTGAAGATTATTTGTATACAGTAGAACCTCAATATAATCATAGACCTGATCTTTTAGCTCATGACCTTTATAGTAATGCAAAGTTATGGTGGGTATTTGCTCAAAGAAATATGGATGTGTTAAAAGATCCAATATTTGATTTAGAACCTGGTGTAGAAATTTATATTCCTCGAGGGCCTGAGTTAAGAGAATTATTGGGATTATAATTATGTCTAACAAAAAAATACCTGTCCTCTGGATTACTAAATCAGGCGAGGGTTTAAATAAAGTATATAATGCTAAAGGTAGTGATGGAGAATATCTTGATATAGAATCCTGGCGGAATAAAAAAGTTAATAGTAATATTTCAGTAATAAAATCTAATCTTGCAGAAGGAGATATAGGATTTGTAGCTCCCCTTTATGAAGATTTTACTTCTAAAAGTTCAAGTCAAGAAAATGGCGCAAAGAAAAACGTTAAGGTAGATAATAATTTACAAGGAAATGCTCTTCATAAGTATAGTGCTGTTAATACAATTTTTACCTTTGCGGCTTTAACAGAAACGGAAATTAATTATCCTTCAGTATTAAAACAACGACCGCCCCAACATATTATAGCCAAATCAGGAGGAGGTTATTCTCCTGCTCATGACGGATTAGAACTTTATGTAGATGAAGTAGAAGTTAATGCTTATGTAAGTCAATCTCCAAAAACCGGACATTCAAACGCAACATCTATAAGTTTTAAAATTCACGAACCTTATAGCATAGGAAAAACTTTAGAAGCAATGCAATTGAAGGCAGAAGCGGCTAATAATGATATTGGAGGACGTAATGGAACAAGTCACTTACACGCCCAGTATGCTCTTATAATAGATTTTAAAGGTGAACAAGAAGCAGAATTAACAGTAGAAGATATAAGTCCTTTAAGAAGAATAATTCACATCAATGTTGCGAGTATGGATTTCTCTGTAAATCAAGGAGGAGCAGTATATTCAGTAGAAGCATATGCAAATAATGAACATATTTTTGCAAATCATATTGCAAAGATTGGAAAAGAAATTCATTTATCAGGAAGAACTGTAGGCGAAGTTTTACAATGGGGTAAAAATAGTTTACAAGAACAATTAAATGTAAAATTTGTAAAAACCTACTCTGCGCCAGATCCAGGAACTTATTCAGCAGATCAAGGGTATGGAAAAATAGATAAAAGAAAACCTTATGATTTTGCTATATTTTTTCCTAAAAGTAATCAATTGTTAGGAAAATCATTAAATGATGCACCGGACTATGATGGTTCTGAAGGAGCCACAGTAGTATTAGGCAAACAAATGGGACCATTAGAGAAGGGGTACATTTCTCCTACCAAATTGGAAGCCGGTATACAATCTAAGGCAGGAAAACACAAAATAGGTAAAAAAGTAAAATCGCTTTTTGGAAAAGGTGTAGATGCTTCCGTTAATTATGATTCAGGACTTAGACTTAATCAACAAACAACAGTAGGAATAGGACCTCCTTCATCAGAGGACACAATAAGAAATTTTACAGGTAATGAAATAGGTGAATCACCATTGGTGACTGATGATACTTTTTATGATAATTTAGGCCGAAAAACTCAGGAGATCGCAACAGGATCAGGAACAACAGGGAGGAAGAAGACTTCGACTCGATTTGCAATGGGTGGGAAAGCTGTGATGCTTGTATATGATAAAGAAACTGATACTTATAATAGAGGTGCTATAACGTTTGATCCTAAGGCAAGAAGTTTTAGTTTTGCAAGAGGAACACCTATTTCAACTATAATAGAACAAGTAATATTATTAAGCAAATGGGCAGGAACATTACCAGACAGAATTAGTAAGAAAAAAAATGGTCTTGTAGATTGGTTTAAAATTGTGCCTTCTAGATTTCAATTATCGGATTCTGCAATTTTAAAAGCAACTGGACGACATCCTGAAATATATGTATATTCAATAATCGCACATGAAGTAGTAGAAGGTATGTTTTTGTCACCAAGGAAGTATGCTAATAATATGGAACAATTAAAAGAGCTTTGTAATAAAAAATATACCTATCTCTATAAAGGAGTAAACAAAGATGTGTTAGATTTTAATATTGATATTAAAGCGGCATTCTATTCAAAAGTTCCACCTGATGACGGTGCTTATCCGCAAAATCATATGAATGTAAAGGGCGGAGGAATTTGGGAAGATAAAGCTCAATTTGGAGTAAGCCAAGAAGGCACTGGCCCAAACGTTAAGGGACAATTTACCGGTCAAGTAATAAATGGAAGTGTTTCTGGTCTTTCTAGTCAAGGAACAGAAACAAATTCTATAAGAGTTGCAAGATATTTTAATGACATGATACTTAATAGTAATATAGATTTGGCTGTATGCGATCTAAAAATTATGGGTGATGTTTATTGGATGCCTAATACTGGGATGAGCAATTATCAAGCAAAATATGTTGTAACAGACGAATGGAATAGGCCTGAAGGTTTTAGAGATGATGATAACACAGCACCTTTTACTTTAGGACAAATATGTTTAGTATTAGAATTTAGATCACCATTAGATTATAATGATGAAGGAGGAATGGATTTCCCCACTCAAAAGGCAAGTTCAGACCAATCAACATTAAAAGGTGGTCAAGGAGAAAATTTACAAGCTCTTAGTGGAATATGGAGAGTTATAATGGTTAATAGTCAATTTGTTAATGGTAAATTTGAACAAACTTTATCATTAGTTAGAATAAACAATCAACCATTAGCTAAACCTATACAGACAACTGAAGCAATTGTTACAAAATCAGATGGAATAGAAAAAAATGATACCTTAGATACCTCAAAAGTAGATAATCTCAATAAAGCGGATATAATAAAAGGATACCCATCTTGGACGCCACCAAACAAAAATTTAAAAAATAATTCCTGGAATTGGGGAATGATGATGGACGAATAATATGTTTGAAAGTAATGATTTTAGACCTATAGTAAAACGAGACGCTAACCAATTAGAAAAAGGGAAGATAAATCGAGATTCGGGACCATTTGAAGCAATTGTTACAAATGTTTTAGATCCTAATTATGGAGGATCCCTTGAAGTAGAACTAGTAAGAAGTATAGAAGGAGGAAATCCAATAAGATCAGGACAAAAAACTTTTGTAAAATATTTGTATCCTTTTTATGGTACTACATCTGAAAAAGGATTAACAAGCAACCCAGGATATAAAGCTAGTCAACAAAGTTATGGTATGTGGATGGTTCCACCAGATGTAGGAAATATGGTTTTAGTTATATTTGTGGAAGGACAACTTAATAAAGGTTATTGGATTGGATGTGTTCAACAAGAATTAATGAATTTTATGGTTCCAGATGGTCGGACTGCAACTCGTAATATTGATGGGACTAATGTAGAAAAAAAGAAACTACCTGTCGGAGAACATAATAAAATAAGAATGGCATTTAATAAGCCTGGACATCCTGTAAGAGAATATATTAGACTTCCAAAACCTGTAAATTCAGATTTTAAGACTGTTTTAGAAACCCAAGGATTATTAGAAGATGAAACAAGAGGCATAACAACATCAAGTGCCAGACGTGAAGTACCTTCTGCTGTATTTGGTATTAATACACCTGGACCAAAAGATAAAAAACATAGAGATTCATTGGACGGTCGTCCTCATTCGAGATTAGGAGGAAGTAGCTTTGTAATGGATGATGGTGATGACAAATTTATTAGAAAAACTAATGCAAGTGAAGGTCATTCTGAATATATTAATATAGAACGAGGTGATCAACCATCAACTGGAAAAGTAGATGTTCCACATAATGAATTAACTAGAATAAGAACCAGAACAGGTCACCAACTTCTTTTTCATAACTCTGAGGATTTAATTTATATTGGTAATGCAAATGGAACTTCTTGGGTAGAATTAAGCTCTGATGGGAAAGTAGATGTATTTGCAGAAGATAGTATAAGTTTTCATACAAAAAATGATTTTAATCTGACAGCAGATAGAGATGTAACAATAGAAGCAGGAGGAAATATAAATCTTAAAGCAAGTGGTCAATATGCAGGAGATAAAACACTTAAAGGTCCTTTAAAAGATGATGGTAGTTTAGAAAAATTAGGAAGAATACAATTAGAATCAAATGCAGAAACAAGTTTACTTGTGGGAAATGGAATGTATATTACAACAACAGGAAATTTTGAAGCACATACAACAGGTGATATGCTAGTGACTACTTTGGGTGAATTAGATATTAATACGACACAGACAACTAAAATTACATCTGGAGAAAATTTTGAAGTTCTTTCTGTTATAGATAATAAATTAACTGCGGAAAGTGGAAATACTCATATTCATACTGATTTAGAAACAAAAATTACATCAGGAGGAACATCTCATATTAAGTCGGGTGGTGATCATATAGAAACTGCTTCAAATATTCATATGAATGGTCCTGCCGCCGCTGAAGCCGGTTTGGCTCTTGAGGCTGAAAAATCTTTAGAAGTTGTACCACTTACAACTCACAAATTACCTGGACATGAAGAAAACCCAATTTTAGTGCAACGTTCACCACAACATGAACCTTGGAATCAACACGAAAATTTAAACCCATTAGCATTTAAAACTACATTAACAGATAGAGATGCGTATGAAAAAGAAGAAGGGCCAATTACAGTTACAAATGATAAAGAATTAACGCCAATACCAGATACTTTTTTAAACACATCAACTAAAGGATCGAGTTATTAAAGGAGATATATGCCAAAAGTAGCAAGAGGAGATACAACAGATACAGTAGCTACAAATCACGTGTGTACTGGAACAACAACTACAAATGAATGTTCGGGTAACGTATTTGCTAATAATATCGGTGTTGTTCGTAAAACTGATTTAGTTACTACACATACTTGGCCACCATTACCGCCGTGTCCATCTCATTCTCCGCCACTAGACGCGGATTATCAGCCTACAGTATTTGCTAATAATCTAAATGTTGCTACATTAGGTTCAAAATATAATGGATCGGAAGATATTACAACAGGTTCAAGTAACGTTTTTGCAGGAGGTTAAATAATTATATGAGCACAAAAGAAAAAGATTTATATAAACAAATTAGTATTAAGTCTAATGAAAAACCTAAGGCACCGGCTTTTCAAAGGCATTATAAAGGAATTAGTACGGCTAATCCTGATAATAATAGTTTTACACTTCACGATATTGCTTTAATTAAACAAGATATAATTAATCATTTTCATATTAGACAGGGAGAAAAATTAGAAAATCCAGAATTTGGGACAATAATATGGGATATTCTTCATGAACCATTAACAGAAAGATTAAAAGAAGTTATAGAAGAAGATGTTTCTAACATAATCAATTTTGACCCAAGAATTCAAGCTGAAGGTATAGCAATTACTTCATATGAAAGTGGTATACAAATTGAATGCAATTTAACTTATCTTCCTTATAATATATCAGAAAGTTTAAGGATGAAATTTGATGAGGACGCTGGTTTAATTTAGAAATTAACTGGGTAGTTATAGAGAGGAAATAAATATACTTAAAATAGGACATATTAATGATTAGCAGTTTTACATATACACAAAACAATAGTTACACTATTACAACTGTAACTTTAACAGATGGGTCTACGCAAACAGTTGTAAGACCAAAAGGGAAATAATGTCATCTACAGATAGACAAAATAGATTGTTATTAGCAGAAGATTGGAAAAGAATTTATCAGACTTATAAAAATGCTGAATTTAAAAGTTATGATTTTAATACAATTCGAAGAACTTTAATCACCTATTTAAGACAAAATTATCCAGAAGATTTTAATGATTATATTGAAAGTAGTGAATATCTAGCATTAATAGATATGATTGCATTTTTAAGTCAAAATATTGCTTTTAGAATAGATTTAAATGCAAGAGAAAATTATTTAGAATTAGCAGAAAGAAGAGAATCAATTTTAAGATTAGCAAGATTACTCAGTTATAATGCTACAAGAAATCAAGCGGCAAATGGAATTCTTAAGATAGATGCAATATCAACTACAGAAGATTTATTAGACAGTAATAATTTAAATTTATCAAATCAATCTGTATCATGGAATGATCCTAGTAATGCTAATTGGTACGAACAATTTATAAAAATTTTAAATGTTGCTTTACCAGTTAATGAAAAATTTGGAAAACCAGTTCGAAAAACAACAATAGATGGTATACCAACACATCAATATAAATTTACTTCTGTATCAAGTCTTGTACCAGTGTATAGTTTTGCAAAAAATATAGATGGTAAAAATACTGATTTTGAAATAGTTTCAACTACAACAGATGAATTAACTATAACAGAAGAAGCTCCATTAGCCGGAAGACAAACATCTTTAGTACATAGAGATGATGGTAGAGGTAATGGAAGTAATAATACTGGATTCTTTATGCATTTTAGACAAGGTGTTTTAGATTCAGGAGATTATGCAATTGATAATCCTAGTTCAAATCAAGCAGTTGATATAGATTCTACTAATATTAATAATACAGATATTTGGTTGTATTCTGTAAATGAATTTAATATAGAAACCGCACTTTGGGAACAACTTTCATCAACTGAAGGTAATAATGCAATTTATAATAGTACTGCTAAAAATATTAGAAATATATATTCTGTTATTACTAAAACAGATGATAGAGTAAGATTACAATTTTCTGATGGAGTTTTTGGGGATTTACCTCAAGGATCATTTAAAGTTTATTATAGAGTAAGTGATAATAGAAGATTTAAAATAATTCCTGAAGATATGCAAAATATTCAAATTGATATTCCTTATGTTAGTGAAAATAATAAAACAGAAACATTATCATTAACTATGGGATTAAAATATACAGTAGATAATGCAACTACTTCTGAAACAAATGCACAAATACGTACAAATGCTCCTTCCACTTATTATACACAAAATAGAATGATTACCGGAGAAGATTATAATATTGTACCATTAACAAAAAATCAAGAAATTTTAAAAATTAAAGCTGTCAATAGAACATCAAGTGGTATATCTAGATATTTTGATTTATTAGATGCTACAGGAAAATATAGTAATACTAATTTATATGGTAATGACGGAATAGTTTATAAAGAAGATGTAGATGATTTAGGTACTTTTACTTTTTCTACACGGACAGACATTGACGGAGTTATTATTAATACTATAGAACCTGGATTGGCGACTAAACGAATTTTTAATTTTTATACTGACAAATTTCCAAAAATTTTATTAACTGATCTTCTTCCTACGTGGACTCAAGTAACTAAAGATACAAATTTAAGTACAGGTTATTTTCAAGATGCAAATGCAACCAAATATGATGTAGGTTCATATACAGCAAGTCAATTAAAATACTTAGAAGCAGGGGCACTTTGTAAATTTGAAGCGCCAGCAGGTTATCATTTTATGTCTGATGGAACATTAATGGCGGGCGATGCCGATCATAGTGGTTCAACTACTTACAAATGGACAGGTGTAGTTAGTGTTTTAGGGGATGGCACAACAAACGATACAGATGGATCAGGCGCAATTAAATTTAATGATATTATACCAAGCAATGCAATATTAACACAGATTCTTCCAAAATTTAACAAATATCTTACTAATGATATAAAAATTCAATTAATTGATCAAATTTATTCATACAAAACTTTTGCTTTAAGATATGATGTATCATCAAGAAATTGGAAAGTAATTGATGAAAACAATCTTAACATTTATGGTACATTTAGCACAGGAAAAACAGGTGACTCTAGTAATATGCAATTAGATTCTAGTTGGATACTTTTGTTTACCAATAATGGTGAAACATATACTATGACGTCAAGAGGTATGCGTTATATATTTGAAAGTGACAAAGAAATTAGATTCTTTTTTGATAGTGCAGATAGAAATTATGATTATAAAACAGGAAAAACATTACAAGATAAAATTTCTGTATTAAGCATAAACACTGCTCCTGATGTAATAACACCAATGACTAATGAAGTCGTATTTAATATTACTAAAGAATATAGAGATGTAAATGGTTATGTAGATAGTAAAAAAATAGAATTAACTCATTATGATTCAGATCAAGACGGTATTGTAGATAATCCAACAGCATTTGATGATGTCGTTGCTTCTTCTATCAATCCTCTTACAAAATATATTTTTCAAAAAAGATATACATCATCAAATGTAGAAGATTGGAGATATGTTGATGCAACAACAGAAAGTATTATTGTAAAACAAAATACAAGTGCCATAGGTGCATATAGTACCTATGTTGATGATAGCGTAATTTATCTAGCAGATGAAGATGCATTTAAAATAGTAAACGGTACTTCTAATACACTTACGGATACAACTGATTATAAACAACATATAGGTCGAGATAAACTTAAATTTCAATACGTACATACTGTAGATGGTGATACTAGATTAGATCCTAGTTCAACTAATATTATGGATTTATATGTAGTAACTAAAACTTATAATACTAATTTTAGACAATGGTTAGATGGTACACTTTCTATAAAACCTTTACCTCCTAGTAGTTCTAGTTTATTCAATAATTATGGTACAGAACTTGCTTCAGTAAAATCTATTAGTGATGAAATTATATATCATCCTGTAAAATATAAAATTTTATTTGGATCACAAGCAGAAACTAATTTTCAGGCTTCATTTAAAGTTGTTAAAAATGTAGGTGAAGTAACTAACGATAGTGATATTAAAAGTAGAATTAAACTTGCTATTGACGAATTTTTTGCATTAGATAATTGGGATTTTGGAGAAACATTTTATTTCTCAGAATTGAGTGCTTACGTAATGACTCAATTAGCTCCAGATATTTCAATTTTCATTATTGTACCTAATGAAACAACACAAACTTTCGGTAGTCTTTATGAAGTTAAATCTGAAAGTGATGAAATCTTTGTTAGTGGGACAACGTTAGATAATATAGAAATTATAGATGCTGTAACGGCGGCTAAAATTAAATCATCTGGCAAAGTTGTATCGTCAACATCCTCGACCAGTACTGGAGTGGTGAGTTCAACAGGAGCCAGTAGTGGAAGTGGATACTAATGGCATACGATAAAAATCAAAAAGAATATCCTTTACCTGCAGGATCAGATCCAAAAAAGCGTCAGACAGCGGCATTCTTACCTAAGTATTTTAGAACACCTGTAAATGAAAAATTTCTTCATAGTACTGTAGATCAATTATTATCACCAGGATCGGTACAAAAATTAAGTGCTTATTATGGTAGAAAAAGTAGTAAAGCATATACTACTAGTGATGTTTATGTACCTGAAGTATCATCTGATAGAGAAAATTATAAATTAGAATCAGGAACAGTAATCAAAGATGATTTAGATAATACGATTTTTTATAAAGATTATATTGATTATATTAATCAAATTAAAGCGTTAGGTGGTAATGTAGATAATCATAGCATTCTTAATAAACAAGAATTTTATGCTTGGGCTCCTCATATACATTGGGACAAATTTTATAATTTTAGAGAATATTATTGGATGCCATATGGTCCATTGACTGTAAGTGTTACCGGACAACAAGAAAATGTTCAAAGTACCTATACTGTAGAAATTAAAAACAATGTAGATAGTTATGCATATTTGTTTACCCCAGATGGGTTAACTCAAAATCCTAGTTTAAAATTATATAGAGGTCAAACTTATAATTTTGATATATCAACACAAGGTTTACCTTTTACAATTAAAACTGTTAGATCTTTAAGTAATGATTATCTTTATAATGACGGAGTTTCTGCACAAAACGTAGAATCAGGAACAGTAACTTTTACAGTACCTATAAACGCACCTGATCTTTTATATTATGGTAGTGCTAATGATATTAATGTATTTGGTGAATTTAAAATTTATAATATTAGTGAAAACACTTCTATAAATGTAGATGCAGATTTTATAGGTAAAAAAACTTATATTTTTGAAGATGGTACAAAACTTTCAAATGGAATGAAAGTTAATTTTAGAGGAAATGTAACACCAGACAAATATAAAACAGATGAATGGTATGTTGAAGGTGTAGGAGAATCTATTAAATTAATTAAAGATAAAGATTTAGAAATTCCTAGTGTATATTCTCAAACTTTTGAAGTTCCTTTTGATTCTCAAAAATTTGATAGAGTAGGGTTTGGAACAGCAACAACATATGCAGTTGTAAAAGATTATATTGTAATTAATAAGTCTTCACCAGATAAAAACCCTTGGTCACGTTATAATAGATGGACACATAAATCAGTTATAGAAACTAGTGCAATAATTAATAAAGAAATTCCTACATTTGATGAAACATTAAGAGCACAACGTCCTATTATAGAATTTGATGCAGGATTAAAATTACATCAATTTGGTACTGGTGCTAAAGACAATGTTACTTTAATAGATACAAAAACAACTGATGTAATGTCTGATATAGAAGGGTCAACAGGATATTATGTAGATGGTACATTACTTGCACATGGCACGAGGTTATTAGTTACTGCTGATACTGACTCAACTGTTAATAATAAAATTTATGATGTAAACATTATAGATTTTACTGTAGATGGTGTAGTTACAAAACAAATTGCTCTTAAAGAAGCTTCGGATACCACTCCAACTACTAATGATGTTGTGTTAGTTAAAAATGGAACTCTTAATAGTGGAAAAATGTATTATTATACAGGTTCTAAATGGAAAGTAACTCAAGCTAAAACTAAAGTTAATGAGTCTCCTAAATTTGATTTATTTGATGATAGTGGTATTAGTTTTTCAGATTCATCTACATATACAAGTACTAATTTTTTCGGAAATAAAATTTTTAGTTATAAAGAAGGTACAGGAAGTAATGATACAGAATTAGGATTTCCTTTAACATATCAAAATGTTTCTAATATAGGAGATATTGTTTTTGATTTTAATTTAATTAATGAGACATTTTCTTATCAATCTGGGGATACTGTATTAACAACAAATACTAATTCAGGATTATTAAGAAAATATTCAGATTTAACTACTTTTAAAGTTGTGTCTGGCTGGGAAACTGCTGATGTTAAAAGCTATCAAAGAGTTGTTAGACAATATGATGTATCTACTCTAGTTAATGATTTTGCAGTAGATGTATATGATAAAAGTGGTGATATAAATGACCTAGATGTTACAGTTTTTGTTAATCATAAAATTAAAAAATTAACAACTGATTATGCTATTAATAGAATTAATAGTATAGCATATATAAGATTTACAAAAGATTTAACTGCTGGAGACATAGTTCATTTAAAAACAAAAAGTGCCACAATAAAAAATAAAAATGGATATTACGAATTTCCTAAAAATCTTGAGTCTAATCCATTAAATGATAAATTGTCTACATTTACTTTAGGACAAGTAGGAGATCACATAAATTCAATAGTAGATGAAGTTCCAGGATTTGAAGGATCGTTTCCAGGTAGCAATAATTTAAGAGATTTAGGTAATGTATCTAAATATGGAAGAAAATTTCTACAACATTCTGGATTAATAAATCTTGCTTTATATCATATTTGTAATAAAGAAGCCAATATTGTTAAAGCAATAAGACATTCTCAACATGAATACACAAAATTTAAAAGGTTATTTGTTGAACAAGCAAAAAATTTAGGATTTGACGGCACACCAGCTCAAATGGTCGATGAAGTAATTAAAAGACTGAATAAAAATAAAAGAAAAATTACATATCCTTTTTATTTTACAGATATGATAGGATATGGTGGAGCAAAGAAAACAACATTTACAATTACAGATCCAGGTAATCCATATTATCAATTAACAAATGTATTTTCATTAGATGAATTAAGTTCAAAATCTATATTAATTTATAAAAATGATGCACAATTATTACATGATACAGATTACACATTTACAACAGAAGGATTTATAAAAATTAAATCTACTTTAATATTAAATGATATTCTTACTATTGTTGAATATGAATCAACAAATGGTTGCTTTATTCCTGCAACACCAACGAAATTAGGTTTATATCCTAAATTTATACCATCAAAATATAGTGACACTACAGCAATAACTCCAGTCAATGTGATTCAAGGTCATGATGGAAATATTAGTGTTGCGTATGATGATTATAGAGATGATTTATTATTAGAATTAGAAAAAAGAATTTACAATAATATTAAAGTAAAATATGATACAGAAATATTTAATTTAACAGATTTTGTTCCGGGAGAATATAGAAAAACAGATTATTCTTTAAGTGCTATCAATAAAAGTTTATTAATAGATTTTACTAATTGGTTATCATATGTAGATAATGTCGATTATACAACAAATTCATATCATAGTGGAACTAATTCGTTTACTTACAATTATGGATATATGTCTAGTCCAGATGGAAATCCTTTGTTAGGACACTGGAGAGGTGTTTATAAACACGCTTATGATACAGATAGACCACATACACATCCTTGGGAGATGTTAGGTTTTGTGGAAAAACCAACTTGGTGGGACACTACATATGGGTCAGCTCCTTATACTAGTGATAATTTAATTTTATGGCAAGATTTACAAGACGGTGTAATTAGAGAACCTGATAAAAATGTTGTAATAAAAGATGATTATAAAAGACCAGATTTATTAAAACATATTCCTGTTAATTCTTCAGGAGAAGTTATAAGTCCTCTTGATAGTAATTTTGCTCAGGAGTATGTTCAAGAATATACTCGAAATCCTTTTAAATTTGGTGATCATTCTCCAGTGGAAAATGCTTGGAGAAGAAGTTCGGATTACCCCTTTGCAATTATAACAGCATGGTTAGTAAATCAACCAAGTCATGTTATGTCTTTAGGATTTGATAGATCAAGAGTAATTAGAAATAGTGCAAAACAAATTGTATATAAAGATACAAGTTCTAGATTTAAATTAGCTAATTTAAAATTTCCAAATTCAGTTAATGATAAAACAGTAGTGCATACATCAGGTTTAATAAATTATATTTTTGAATACATTGAAACTGACGTATTAACAAATTATACTGATTACAGAAATAATGTTAAAAAAATTACTAATCAATTAGGATTTAAAATTCGTGGTTATACTAAAAAAGACAAATTTAAATTATTATTAGATAGTAAATCTCCTACAAATACAGGTAGCGTATTTGTACCAGATGAAAATTATCAAATCATTTATAATACAAGTTCTCCTATAGATGTATTAACTTACAGTGGATTGATTATAGAAAAATTAACATCTGGATTTACAATTAAAGGTTATGATAAAAATGATCCAACTCTTAAATATTTTGCACCTATAACAAAATCAATGGATCCAGAATTTACAATAGGAGGTATAAGTGCTTCTTATGTTAATTGGGCAGAAAATAAAAGATATGATGTAGGAATGATTGCAAAATTTAGTAATGATTTTTATTCTACAAAAGAACAACATATGTCGGGTACAACATTTGATGATACAAAATTTATTTTATTAAAAGAGTTACCTGTTGAAGGAGGATCTTCAGCAAGATTTTCTCAAAATTTCGAAACTACTACATCTGAAATTGCATATGGTACTTTGTTTAGAAAAATTCAAGATGTTGTTGATTTTATTTTAGGTTATGGAAAATATCTTGAATCTAAAGGTTTTCAATTTAATGAATTTAATCGTGATATAGGTTCTGTTGCTAATTGGCAATTGAGTGCTAAAGAATTTTTATTCTGGACTACGCAGAATTGGGGAGAAGGATCAGTTATATCTTTAAGTCCATTAGCTAATAAATTAACGTTAAAAACAGAATATAGTGTAGGAGATAATGTATTTGATAATTTTTATGACTATACATTATTTAAAGAAGATGGAACTAAATTTGATAAAGAATTTATAAGAGTAGTAAAAAAATATAATGACTATGAATTGTTAACTAAAAATACTATTAATGGAATTTATTATGCTAAGATTCCTTTAGTTCAAAAAGAACACGTTGCATTAATTGATAATACAACTGTATTCAATGATACAATATATAATCCAGAGACAGGTTATAGACAAGATAGAATAAAAATTCTTGGTTATATTACAGAAGACTGGACAGGTGGATTAAACGTTCCAGGATTTATTTACGACCACGCTCTAGTTGTTGATTGGGCACCTTATACTGATTATGCAATGAGTGATTTAGTTAAACATAAAGAATATTATTATACTGCTAAAAATAAAATAAAAGGAACAGCTACTTTTGAAGATGACGAATGGAACAAATTAGAAGGTAGACCTAAAGCAGACTTATTACCTAATTTTGAATATAAAACTAATCAATTTGCAGATTTTTATGATTTGGATACAGATAATTTTGATTCAAGTCAACAAAGAATGGCACAACATTTAATAGGATATCAAAAAAGACAATACTTACAAAATATAATTAATGATGATGTATCTCAATATAAATTTTATCAAGGATTCATTCAAGACAAAGGAACTAAAAATTCATTAACTAAATTATTTGATGCATTAAGTAGTGCAGATAAAGATAGCGTAGAATTTTATGAAGAATGGGCTATAAGAAAAGGGCATTATGGTGTAACTCAAGGATTTGAAGAAGTAGAATATATTTTAGATGAAAGTAAATTTAGACTTAATCCACAACCTATTGAATTAACTAACACCATAGATTCAACAATTACAGATCTTGTTATAAGACAAAAAGATAATGAAACATATCTTAAACCTGAAGGTTATGCACATACGCCTTTCCCGACCAAATATATTAAAGATACATATTTGCGTACTGCAGGTCCAGTAGATCCTAGTGATATAGATTTTACTATAGCAAATT
>Ga0066372_10000445_pt1 | contig 15389 bp, 12 predicted proteins | sample Knorr_S15_td_250_FD_77011 | JGI IMG/M metagenome (GOLD analysis project Ga0066372, IMG submission 77011) | Marine microbial communities from Southern Atlantic Ocean transect - Knorr_S15_td_250_ad_251m_LV_A | ecosystem: Environmental > Aquatic > Marine > Oceanic | place: Southern Atlantic ocean... | reverse complement strand
GTCACCAGATGGCACGCAAGTAGGTTTCTTCGCGAACTTCGACGATGCGACTCATATTTATGTCGCTAGCGCTGAGAGTGGACAATCACGCCGCATTACTAACACTGCCGTACTTGCCACCCATGTTACGTCGTTCAACTGGACGGCCGACAGCAGCCGGATTGTCGCGGTGCTCTTGCCCGCGAACCGTGGCTCCGAACCGCCTATGCCCGAGGTTCCCGAGACGCCAAAGGTTCGGATGACGACCCCTGATCGCAATCGCTTGCGCACCTATTTTGACCTTCTTGAGAATCCCTACGAAAAGGAGGTCGTCTACTATTATTCGACCGGGCAGCTTGCCAGCATCGACGTTGCGTCAGGCGACACCGAACTGATTGGTGGGCCGGCAATGCTCCGTTCCGTTAGCGCGTCGCCCGACGGTGAGCATTTACGCGTCACCACCATCAAGGACGACCTTTCCTACATCGTACCGGTTAGCAGCGTCGGCACGGTTGAGGAAATCTGGGATGCGGATGGTAACGCCTTGGTGTTGATCGACGAGGAAGACGTAAACGAACAAGCGCAGAATAACAATGGCGGCGGGCGTGGGCAGCGATCTGGCGGTGGTGGCCGCAACGACGACGACAAGCGCGGCCTAGCCTGGCGCACGGACGGTGGGTCGGGGATGGTGTTCCTGCAACTTGAGGCGCGTCCGGAAGCCGATGACGATGCCGAGGAAGAGGAAGCCGAAGAAGAATCGGAAGAGAGCGAGCCGCGCCAGGACCGCGTTATGTATTGGTTGCCCCCATTCGGAGACGAAGACACTCAGTTGATTTACGAGACGGAAGAACGCATCCAATCGGCCCGATTCGACGAGTCGGGGCGGCTCATGTTCCTGACTCGCCGTGACGGTAGCGATGAAACCGTTCATGCGGTCTCGCTCGACGATCCGAGCCAGGAATATCTGATCTATGAAGAGGATACCGATGACCGTACCGCTGACATGGGAACACTCGTCGGTGGCGCCAAGCCTGGGGTAGTGCGCTTGTCGTCAGATGGACAATTTGTGTATCTGTCCGGGACTCAGTACTTCGAGGATCCACTTGCCGAGGCACCACGGCCGTTTGTTGACAAGGTTGGAATTTTTTCTGGTGCCAAAGAACGTATCTTCCAGAGTTCGCCGGACATGTTCGAGACTATGAGCTCGCCCCTGAACGATGACCTTAGCGAAGTAATCGTTTCGCGCGAGTCAGCGACAATGGTGCCGAACCAGTGGCGAATCAACCTGGAGACCGCTGCCGAGACACAGATAACCTTCAACCAGGACCGTCACCCAGAGATTACTTCGGCTCGACGAGAGCGGTTCACGGTCAATCGTGCGGACGGCTTTGAGTCGCGGGTCACGGTGACCCTGCCGACTGGCTACAGTGATGGCACTCGTTTGCCTGCGATGTTCTGGTTCTATCCCCGTGAGTACAGTGAGCAGGAGGCCTACGACGAAGGTTTCCAGACGTTCAACAAGAATCGCTTTCCGAACGTCGGAGCGCGATCTATGAGCATTCTGACGTTGCTGGGTTATGCCCTTGTGGAACCTGACGTGCCGATTGTAGGCCCGGAGGGACAGCGCAACGACGAGTATCCCCACGACCTGCGCAACACGCTGGCAGCGACTATCGATGAGATTGTCGCCCGTGGTTGGGTTGATCGCAGCCGTCTCGGAATAGGTGGTCACAGCTATGGTGCGTTCGGTACAGCCAACGCCATGATACAAACGCCGTTTTTCAAGGCGGGGATCGCGGGCGATGGCAACTACAACCGTTCGCTTACGCCAGCTGGCTTCCAGAGTGAACGCCGCTACCTCTGGGAGGCACAAGACCTTTACATCGAGATGTCGCCCTTCTTTCAGGCTGATCGGTTGTCCGGCAGCCTGCTGATGTATCACGGTATGGACGACCACAACGTTGGCACCCACCCGATTCACTCCGATCGGCTGTTCCATGCTCTAGAAGTACTCGGTAAAAAAGCGTCGATGTACAGGTACCCGTTTGAAGACCATGGCCCGGCGACATATGAGACGACGCTCGATCTTTGGGCGCGGTGGGTCGCCTGGCTCGACCTCTACGTGATGAACCCGGAAGGACACGAAACGTCAACCAATAACGACGGATCGGGCTCGGGCAAGTGAGGAGCAGTTGAATACCTGAGGACTACCTCGGCTGGCTAGGTTATTGTTGCTCGACGCCGATACTCATCAGACAATTTTCGGTGCCGCTGTCACCGCACGGCCGAAACGGTGAACTTCTGGACCCTGCGGCCGGTGGACGCCTCTCCCACATAGAGGTTGCCGTGGGAGTCGATGCCCATCCCATGGGGACGGAGGAGCTGGCCCACTTGGCGACCACCCCGGCCGAGCTGGCCAACGATTTCTAGATCCGCCCGGTGGAGAATCCAAACCTTGTGGTTGGTGCCGTCTGCCAGGTACAGCCATTCTTGGCTGTCATCCGGGGAGAGCGCGATGACGAACGCCGATCCTGACGCTAGCGTCTCAGGCGCGATGATCTTCTCTATGACGAACTCGCCGTTCTGCTGGAAGACCTGGATGCGGTTGCCGCGGCGATCCGCAACGTAAATCAACCCGTCGTTCGCCCCCACTACGCCGTGGACAGTGGAGAACTGACGCGGCGGTGAACCTTCTGGGTCCTCCTGGGCATAGCTATACGAGTCGTCCGGCTCCTCGCCGTAGGCGCCCCAATGCCGCAGGTAATCGCCCGTGTCACCATCGTAAACGACGACACGGCGATTCCGGTAACCATCGGCGATGAACACTTCGTTATCCTCAGGATCAACCCAGATGCCTGCTGGCCCGCCCAGAAAGCTGGTGTCGTTACTTCCTCTATTGTTGTCGTATTCACCAATGGTCATGAGCAGTTGGCCACTGCGGGTAAATTTCATCACTCGGTGATGACGAAAGGTGCCGATCCAAACGTTATCTTCGTGATCAATGAAGAGCCCATGAGCGTTACGTGGGAACTCCGATACATCTTGTGTAGAGGGGTCACCCCACCCCTGCACGACGTTTCCGTCGGCGTCGAACTCGATCACAACTGGGGCCGGCAAGCAGCATTCTCCTATCGGCGGATCTTGTACCGCAGATGTCTCCTCGGGGGTTAATGTCTCTGGCAAGTGGGTGATCCAGACGTGGTCGTTGGAGTCGACGAAGACTGAGGTTACTGAGCCCAGTATCCAGAGGTTGGGCATCTCCTTCGGCCAGCTTGCGTCCACCTGAAACATTGGAATGTCCCCGGTAGCCAAAGTGGCGGGAGACTGAGCGGTGTCGACATCGCTATCCGTCGCACCACCGCAAGCACCAGTGGTAAAAGGGAGAACAAAATACAGGGCTAGGACCAGAATTGCTTTCGATTCTCTCATTCCATTTAAACTCCTCGGGGCAGACCCACTACGCAAGTGACCGGCAGGAATCTATCGTTCCTATCGGCCAGGAACAACGGTAATACTTGAATCATCGCCGTACGGACAATCCGTTTGTTCGGTAAGAAGGCCAGCATTAGCAGCTCCTTGAAAATCGATTAAGGAGTTTCTGACCATCGGCAACCTCGATGCTTATAGCCTATGAAGTTGAAGTTGGGGCGCGGCTGAAAGACCATTGCTCGATGGGTGTTTCTGAGGCGACAACGCGCGGTGTGTATATCCAAGTAGAATCGACGCACGACCCGGCGCGGTCGATGCCCGAGCAGGACCGCTGGTTCTTTCTCTACACTGTCACGATAAGCAATGAGGGCAACGAAACGGTGCGGTTGAAAAACCGTCATTGGATCATTACTGACGGCGACGGTCATGTCCAAGAAGTTCGAGGCTCCGGTGTTGTTGGTGAGCAACCGGTACTGAAGCCTGGCCAGTCCTTTAAGTACACCTCGGGGTGCCCCTTGCGGACGGCCTTTGGTTTCATGCGAGGCACGTACACAATGTTAACTGAAGACGGCGAGTCCTTTGAGGCGCAGATCGCTGACTTCGAACTCAGCGAACCGTACGCAATTAACTAAAGTTACGAATGGTGTCTGCCAAGGGTATTGCGGGTAGATCGGCTGGGAATCAAGGATTCCGTTTCCTGCAAACCGCTAGAACCCGTGGAATATTATTCAAGTCAGCTCGCACGTGGGGTTTCGTCCAACCACTTGAATCCTGAATCAGGCCGCGAACCGCTTTTTCCTGGCCGTAGCCAAGCTCCAGAACTAGATAACGACGAGAGCCCAACAAGGCAGCTGACTCAGGGATGATGCGTTCGTAAGCCTCCATGCCCGTGGGACCGGACGCCCAAGCTTTCCGTGGCTCGTGGTAGCGCACTTCCGGATCAACTTCGTCGTTATTGGCGACATAGGGAGGGTTCGAGACAATGATGCCGATATTGTTGCTTGAAAGAGAGAGCGCTTGCAGGAAGTCAGCCTGCACAAAGGTAATACGGTCACGGACCCCAAGCCGAGTAGCATTATGAGCAGCCACTTCCAACGCGATTGGAGATTGGTCAACTGCAAGGACACGGCCCCCGGGATTTCCTCGTGCCAGGGCGATAGCGATCGCACCGCTTCCTGTGCCGACGTCGATTGCCCAGCCCGCAGTCGGATCCCAGATCTTAAGGGTGTGCTCGACAATCTGTTCGGTCTCTGGGCGAGGGATGAATACCCCGGGGCGCACCTCGAGTTCGAAGTCGAGAAACGAGGCAAGGCCTCGGAGGTATTGAAGAGGTTCGCGGTTAGCACGGCGGATGGTGAGTTCAAAGAAGCTAGAAACCTGATCTTCTGCCAAGGGATCCAGAAGTGTGGCCAACAGCTGGGCCCGCGAGTAACCAAGGACGTGACCGAGAAGCAGAGTGGCTTCGAGCCGAGCTCCTTCGATACCAGCAGAGTCCAGATTTTGTTCGGCTTCATGTAGCGCGGAACCTACGGTCGAAAAGCGGGTAATCAGTTGCGTTGTGTCCTTGCTTGCGTAGTTAGGCACGGTTGTCTCAGATGGCTTCAGACGAAAGCTCTTGCTTGAGTCGCTCCGTCTCGTGGTGCGCGGCGAGTTCGTCGACGAGAGCTTGGATGCTACCGCCCAGGATGGAGTCGATCTGGTGACTGGTGAAGTTAATGCGGTGGTCAGTGACACGGTTTTGCGGAAAGTTGTAGGTGCGGATTTTTTCCGAACGGTCTCCGGAACCCACCATCCCGCGGCGCTCCTCCGCGATTGCCTCGTGTTGCTCTTGAAGCTTCAAGTCGTAGAGGCGAGCCTTGAGAACACGCAGAGCCTTCGCCTTGTTCTTGTGCCATGAACGTTCGTCCTGGCACTGCACCATCAGGCCCGTAGGCTCGTGAATTAGGCGTACCGCCGAATAGGTTGTGTTGACACCCTGGCCGCCGGGACCTGAGGCACAAAATGTGTCGACGCGCAGGTCACTCTCTTCTATCTGAATCTCGACGTCTTCCGCTTCTGGCAACACGGCGACAGTAACTGCAGAAGTGTGGATGCGCCCCGAAGCCTCGGTTTCTGGAACACGCTGAACGCGGTGGACGCCGCTCTCATACTTGAGCTGGCTGTAGGCCCCAGCCCCTTCTATGAGGGCGTTGACCTCCTTAAGCCCGCCGGTTCCCGTGAAACTTTCGTCGAGGATTTCAATGTTCCAACGCTTACCTTCGGAGAAACGCTGGTACATTCGGAAGATCTCGGCGGCAAAAAGTGCGGCCTCTTCCCCTCCGGTGCCCGCGCGCACTTCAAGCACGACATTGCGTTCGTCGTTTGGATCCTTAGGCAACAAAAGCCTCATGAGCTGCCCTTCCCAGGCCTCCTTCTGTTCCTCTAAGGTGGCGAGTTCTTTCTCGGCCAATGCCTGCATCTCAGGGTCAGACTCATTGAGCAGGTCTTTGGCCCCGGCTATTTCTCTATCGACCTGTTGGAGGCTTTGGTAGGCTTCGACAATCTCGCGCAAATCGGCGTGATGCTTAGTGAGTCTGCGATAGAGGTTGGCGTCCTGGATAATCTCAGGTTTGGCGATCTCTTCGTTCAGCTCGACGAATTTGACCTTGATATCCTCGAGCCGCGAGATGACGGTGGCGTTCATGGGAAGCTCCGGAGCGCCGCCCCAGGGTTAGACAGGTCCCCAAGGGTGCGGCTCCGACTGGTTAGTTGATGATTTCTTCCTCGGGGTTCTCGTCCTTGGGCTCGGCTGCAGGAGTGTCGGTGGAAGCATCAGCATCGTCACCCGCTTCCGCAGTGGTTTCAGCTATCGTCGCAGCGCGTGCCTTCTCTTCTTCAGCTTTGATGGCGGCGGCAGCCAACTCGGCATCTTTTTTGGCTGCCTTGGCTTCCAATTCTGCTTTGATCGTGTCCTGTTCCGCGTAGAAGCCTTCATATTTTCGTTGAAACTTTTCAACACGGCCCGCTGAATCGAGCAGACGCTGTTTGCCTGTGAAGAACGGGTGGCATTCATTGCATACCTCAAGCCGCAAATCAGATTTTGTCGAGCGTGTTTGGAACGTGTTGCCGCAAGCGCACACAACCATAACGTCATGGTATTCCGGATGAATGTCGGGCTTCATTTTGGACTCCTTTTTATTTACTCCAAGGTGTTCATTGCGGCAAGAAATTCGTCGTTACTGTCGACTTTGCCAACCTTGTCGATTAGAAGCTCCATAGCCTCAGCTGGACCAAGGGGTTGCAACACCTTACGTAATACCCAGATTTTATTCAGTTTTTCCGATGAGAACAGCAATTCTTCTTTACGGGTGCCCGATCGGTTGATGTCGATGGCCGGCCATATACGTCGTTCGGCGAGCGTACGGTTGAGTACGATCTCAGAATTTCCGGTCCCCTTGAATTCCTCAAAGATGACATCGTCCATTCGAGAGCCAGTTTCGATCAGCGCCGTAGCGATGATAGTTAGGCTGCCTCCGTCTTCGATGTTACGCGCAGCGCCGAAGAAGCGTTTTGGCTTGTGGAGGGCTTTGGCATCGACTCCACCTGACAATACTTTTCCCGATTGCGGACAGGTGGTGTTGTAGGCGCGTGCCAGGCGGGTGATCGAATCAAGCAGTATTACTACGTCGTTCCCCTGTTCTACCAGCCGTTTTGCTTTTTCCTGCACGAGTTCTGCAACTTGTGTGTGCGACTCGGCGGGTTCGTCAAAGGTGGAACCGATTACCTCACCATCAACTGATCGTTGCATCTCCGTGACCTCTTCGGGACGCTCGCCAACCAACAAGACAATCAGATAAATCTCGGGATGATTCCCTTTGATGGAGTGTGCTAGAGACTGCAGTAACATTGTCTTACCTGCGCGCGGAGGTGACACAATCAGGGCGCGCTGTCCCTTCCCTATCGGGCAAAGAATGTCCAGTATACGACCGGAGAGGTCACCTCCCCGAGTTTCAAGTTCGAAGCGCTCTTCGGGGTGCAGCGGTGTGAAACTGCTGTAAAAAGCCGTGCGCTCTATTTGCTCAGGCATTTCGTGATTGATGAATTCGATCTTGATCATGGCGAAGTAACGTTCGCCCCCCTTAGGCGGGCGGATCTGCCCGGCCAGAGTGTCGCCGGTTCTCAAGTTGAATCTTCGGATCTGCGACGGGGAGATGTACACATCGCTGTGCCTTGGGAGATAGCTGGCCGCTGCGTTTCGTAGAAAGCCAAAGCCTTCGGGAAGAATCTCAAGGAGACCTTCGCTGTTTAGAGAACCGGTTTGTTCCATCTGCGTTTGCAGAATCTGATAGACCAGATCAGGCTTACGACTCTCGCCGGAGACATTGATTCCGAACTTCTCGGCAATGTCGCGCAGAAAGTTAACGCTGGACCCACGTAACTCCCTCAGTTCCCATTCCCGCTCCGCTGCCGGTGGCACCAAGATTGCAGATTTGTTACTCATATTCCTTCTAACTGTCACCCCCGGGGGGGGGTGAAAGGTTGAGCTTTACTGCGTTTGGGCGATGCACTGATTGATTAATGACCAGAGTTCGTTTTTCCCTTCGCCCGTCACGGCCGAGTAGGGAATCAACGGATGGTTGCCCGCCTTTATTAAGCTAGCTTCGAACTTCTTCATTGCTTCCAACTTGTTGCTTTGCTTCAGCTTGTCAGCCTTTGTAAGAATGAAAGCGTGAGGCAAACGGGTTTCACGCAACCAATTGATCATTTGTTCATCGAGCTTAGTGGGGCCATGGCGCCTCATGTCCAGCAGTTGTAATGCTAAAACCAGTGGTCTGTCTGACTCGAGGTAGGTGTCAATTAATCGAGCCCAAGCTTCTTCGCGAATTTTCTTGGGTACCTTGGCAAAGCCATAACCAGGGAGGTCAACAAAAAAACAATTCGCCCGGCCACCACGGTCGATCCGGAACCAATCGATTGCTCGTGTTTTGCCCGGTGTGCGACTCGTCGCAGCCAGTTTCTTGCGTGACAGCAGCGAGTTAATAAGGCTCGATTTGCCGACATTAGACCTTCCGATGAAAACGATTTCAGGAAGGTATTCGTCGGGGTAATGTCCCGCATTTCGGGTGCGCAGTGTTCGTTCGATGTTGTGAATTTTCACGAATATTGAAAGATCCAGAGAGGATCCGGCTTTCGGGGTGAAGCGACATCCACGAAACCTTTAAATGGCTTCTTGTGTTCGTTGCAGCTGAGTTGCTAGTGGGTCAGAGGGGGTTGTTGGACACTTTCATCGGGCGGTTGCCCACCGGGCGGCAACTCTCCCTCTTCGTCGTCTGGCGCGGGGGCCAGAGGTGACACAAGTGCGAGACGAAGCACTTCGTCCATAGTGTCAACGAAGTGGATTGTCAGATCTTGCAATACTTCGTCAGGTACGTCCTGAAGGTCTTTTTCGTTCTCTTCTGGCATGATCACTTGAGTCAAACCAGCCCGGTGAGCAGCCAGAATCTTTTCCTTTAGGCCGCCAATTGGCAGTACCTTGCCGCGCAACGTAATCTCGCCCGTCATGGCGACGTCATGGCTCACCGGCACTCCGGTCAGGGCCGAAACAATCGCGGTCGCGAGCGTAATTCCAGCCGAAGGTCCGTCCTTTGGAATCGCCCCTTCCGGCACGTGCAGGTGAATATCATAGTTTTTGTGAAAGTCTTTTTCGACGTCGAATGTGCTGGCTCGTGAGCGCACATACGATAGCGCTGCCTGGCCGGATTCTTGCATCACGTCCCCGAGCTGGCCGGTGAGCGACAACTTGCCCTTCCCAGGCATCAGCGTTGCCTCGGTGGCGAGAATCTCGCCCCCCCGTTCCGTCCAAGCTAGCCCGGCCACGAGGCCAACCTCGGCCGCCTCCTCCTTCTGACGCTTTTTGAAGCGCGGCACGCCGAGGTATTCCTCGAGCTTATCGGCGTTGACAACGAGGTTGGCGTCTTCGGGAATTGCGTCAGCTAGGACCGTGCGCTTGGGCATGACCCGCTCCATAGGATTGCGTGCCTCGATCACAGCTTCGAGTTCTTCCTCTTCATCATTGTCGAAGCCGCTCATGTCGATATCATCAAGGTTGAAATCCTCGATGTTATCCATGTCGAATTCACCGCTGAAGTTATCATCCTCAAAGGTGTCTTCTTCGTCGCCATCGTCTGCCACGTCGTCGGCCAATTCTTGAGGGTTGGTTTCGTCGGTTAACGCTGCGAGTGCACGTTCTTCTTCTTCGGTGGCTGCGATTGCTTCAGCTGCCTTGGTGATCTCAGCTGAATATTGGTCGACAAGTTTGCGGGCGCCCTTGCGCGCGACCCGCGCGACCATGCGTTCGAGTGCCCGAACACCAGCCTCGCGCGTGTACTCCTCGATGAGTCGGCCAAGGGCATTGTCGGTAATCTCAAGTTGGTTCTCGCGCAGACCATGATAGGCAATCTGTTTGCTAATCAGATGACGCCGAGCGATCTGCACTTTTTCAGTTTCCGTGTACCCCGAGAGCCGGATCGTTTCCATGCGGTCTTGCAAGGGGCCCGGAATGGTGTGTAAAACATTTGCCGTTGCGATGAACATGACATTCGACAGGTCGTATTCGGCATCGAGGTAGTGATCAACGAACTGATTGTTTTGTTCGGGATCAAGGACTTCCATGAGTGCCGACGACGGATCGCCGCGGAAGTCCATGCTCATCTTGTCAACTTCATCGAGCAGGAAGACTGGATTGATAACGCCAGCCGCCTTCATGCGTTGCATGATCTGGCCTGGGAAAGCGCCAATATAGGTTCGGCGGTGGCCGCGGACCTCGGCTTCATCACGAACCCCGCCTACTGATAAACGAACAAACTCCCGGCCTGTTGCACGCGCAATCGAGCGGCCGAGTGAAGATTTACCGACCCCCGGAGCGCCTACAAAGCAAAGTATCGAGCCTTTCATTTGGTCAACAAGCTGGCGTACAGCGAGGAACTCGACAATGCGCTCCTTAATCTTCTCAAGTCCGTAATGGTCTTCGTCGAGGATATCGGCGGCAAGGCTAAGATCGTTATTCTCTCTTGTGCGCCGGAACCAGGGAACCGAAACGAGCCAATCGACATAATTGCGCGACACTGTTGCTTCGGCCGACATCGCCGGCATCGTCTCTAGGCGCTCAAGCTCCTGCTCGGCTTTTTCCATGACATCCGTTGGCATACGCGACTTAGCGATTTTTGTTCGCAACTGGTCAACCTCGGACCCTTTGCCGTCTTTGCTCCCGAGCTCGCGCTGAATCGCCTTCATTTTCTCGTTGAGGTAGTACTCTTTTTGGGCCTGCTCCATTTGTTTCTTGACCTGCCCTTGGATCTTCTTATCGACGTGCAGCTTTTCGATCTCGAACGTGACGGCTTCAGTGAGTTTGTCGAGGCGGGCTTCGATATCAACAATCTCTAGAAGGTCTTGTTTGGCCGACAGATCGACGTCTAGGTGAGCGGCGATGGTATCCGCGAGGCGGCCTGGATCGTCTTTTTTTATCGCCGCTAGCATCGCCTCATGAGGCAAGTTGGCTGCCAACTTGACGTATTTTTCAAACAGGCCCGTGAGACCCTTGGTTTTGACGTGAATCCCAGGGACGGGTTCTGCGGAAGCGAGTGGTTTTACTACGGCCTCGTGAAACGTGGCTTCTTCCGTAAACTCAATAGTTTGTGCACGTTGTACACCTTCGACAAGTACGCGGATGTTCCCGTTGGGTTGCTTCAGACTTTGTACGATCATCGCGATCGTTCCCACACCGTAAACCTCGGTGGCCTCGGGATCATCGATTTCAGCGTCGCGTTGGGCGGCGAGAAACAGGCGTTTACCCGATTCCATGGCTCGTTCCAAGGCGGCCACCGACCGAGCACGGCCTACCACGAACGGCATCATCATCCCGGGAAAGATAACTACATCCCGCAGTGGCAGCAGCGGTAGTGTCTGATACTCGCCTGGGGTTCGCTTGGACATACGAATACCTGTTCGGTTCAGAGGTCTCAGGAGAAGACTACGGGAGGAACTTCCAAGAAAAGAATTTTATCCTCGTCTGGCACGAGTCGCAATGACTTAGCGAATCCGTGTGTTTCAGCAAGCTCGCGGATCGTGGAGCCTTCACAGCCAGCTAGCCGGCTTTCCGCATTACGGTTAGTGGGTCGACCTCGTTCTCAACAACCTTCCGACTGACGACGCATTCTTTAACCTCAGTCTCGCCCGGGAGCTTGTACATGATTTCGAGCATAAAGTCTTCCATGATGGCACGTAGGCCGCGTGCACCGATGCCACGGGCCATGGCGCGTTCGGCGATTGCCTCAAGGGCATCGTCTGTGAACGTCAAGGTGACATCTTCAAACTCGAACATCCTCTCATACTGTTTCGCTAGGGCATTCTTGGGCTGAGTGAGGATAGTGACTAGGTCTTCCTTGCTGAGGTCCCGTAGCGTTGCCATTACCGGCAGACGGCCAACGAACTCCGGAATCAAACCGTAGTGAATCAAATCGGTTGTTTCCGCCATTGGCAGCAAGTCGCTCTCCTTACGGTTGGTGACCTTGAGGTGGGGTGTGAATCCAAGCCCCTGCTTGCCGATGCGGTTGCGGATGATCTTCTCCAGACCCACAAATGCCCCACCGACGATGAACAGAATGTTGGTGGTATCGATCTGAAAGAATTCCTGGTGCGGATGTTTACGGCCACCCTGGGGCGGAACGTTAGCTTCCACGCCTTCCAGTATTTTCAAGAGCGCTTGCTGCACACCTTCACCGGAGACGTCTCGAGTGATCGACGGGTTCTCGTCCTTACGGGCGATCTTGTCGATTTCATCGATGTAGATTATGCCGCGCTCGGTTTTCTCCTTGTCGTATCCCGATGCCTGGAAAAGCTTCAGAATGATGTTCTCGACGTCTTCGCCTACGTAGCCCGCTTCGGTCAGCGTGGTCGCATCGGCGATTGTGAACGGTACCTCAAGGAAACGCGCAAGCGTCTGAGCGAGCAGTGTCTTGCCGGTCCCGGTTGAGCCAATCAGAAAGATGTTGCTTTTAGAGAGTTCCACTTCATCGCGTTTTCGATGCTGAAGTAACTCGGAGCGCCGATAATGGTTGTATACAGCCACCGCGAGGCGCTTCTTGGCGTCGTCCTGCCCGATGACATAGGCGTCAAGAAACGACTTGATCTCGGGAGGGGTAGGAAGCTTGAGTTGACCTTCCCGCTCCGCAACGCTGGTCTCTTCGTCAATAATGTCCGTGCAGATCTCGATGCACTCATCACAGATGTAGACGTGTGGTCCGGCGATGAGCTTGTGGACTTCACTCTGGCTCTTGGAACAAAAAGAGCAGCGCAGAGAAGACCCGTTTGTTGTACTTCGACTCATCCCGTTCCCTAAATGTGGTTAGCCTTCTTGTGTCGCCTTGGTGGCTGAATGCTCCGTGATCACTTGATCAACAATCCCATACTCAACGGCTTCTTTCGCCGTCAACACGAAATCCCGGTCGGCGTCAATGTTGATTTCTTCTGGTGATTTGCGCGTGTAAGAGGCTAGAAGATTGATAATACTTTCACGTAAACGCAAGATTTCTCTTGTGTGAATTTCGATATCTGAAGCAGTTCCCTGAATGCCCCCATGAGGCTGGTGCAGCATAATGCGTGAATTCGGCAGGGCCAGCCGCTTCCCCTTCTCACCTGCGGCCAAGAGCACCGCGCCCATACTCATCGCTTGACCGATGCACAGGGTTGAGACGTTCGGTCGGATGTAGCGCATGGTATCGAGGATAGCGAGCCCGCTGGTTACTGCTCCCCCGGGGCTGTTGATATACAACTGTATGTCTTTTTCGGGATCTTCGGCCTCAAGAAACAGTAGCTGAGCGATCACTAAATTGGCTACATCGTCGTCTATGGCACTGCCAATGAAGATGATGTTGTCCTTCAGCAGGCGCGAATAGATGTCATACGCACGTTCACCACGAGCGGTCTGCTCGACGACCATCGGGATCAGGGGCATGGTGGGGGGTCCGTGTGTAGTGAGAAAACAAGGAGTGGAACAGGCGGTTTTCTAGCTGTCGTTCTCTGTGGTCGACTCAGGGCCCGCTTCCACAGTCTCGATCGTAGCATGGCTTTTGACGAGGTCTAAAGCTCGACGTCGTAGCATGGCACGCCTGAGACCATCGAACGAGCCATCTTGGCGCATCCGTTGTGTCACACTTGCAGCAGTGCCCTCAGGCTGCCCCTCCTGATGTTTTTCAATCTCAGCGATGACCTCAGCGTCTTCAATCTCGATTCCCTCAACATTGACGATGGCATCGAACAGGATTTCCTCGGTTACGGCGCGCTTTGCATGTGGCTCGTTCTCCGCTCGATAGGCCGCCCAGTCAACACTGTGGCGGGGATCAACACCCTGCCGGTCGAGATCCTCGGCAGCTCGCTGCATGGAATGATCAAGGCGGGCCTCAATGAGTGATTCTGGTGGGTCCACTGGGTTGGCAGCAATCACCTGGTCCATGAGCTGGCGCGCGACATCTCGTTGAGCCTCTTCTTCCATGTGAGCAGCGTAGTTCTCTTTCGTCTTCTCACGCAGCTCGGTTAGGTCGGCGAAGCCGAGATCGCGGGCTAGGTCATTGTCAACTGGGGGCAGATGTCGACGCTTGATTTCCTGTACTTCCACTCGGCAGGTAACTTCTTTGTCTGCTAGAAGGTCGTTCGGGTAACTCTCTCCTAATTTTGTGACGAACTTTCGGGTATCACCTTTCTTGAGCTCTTCAAGCTGGGTGTTAAGCGAAGGAATCGAGCGTTCTTCACCGACATGAACAAAGCGTTCTTCCTCGGCAAGCTTCTTACCCTTGCCATCGCGCGGGAACAGGGCGATCTTAACGATGGCGTAGTCGCCGGCCAGTATGCCACCGTCTTCAACCGATTCGAGCTTGGCAGCTTGCTCACGCATGTTGCTAACCGCGCTATCGACAGCTTTGTCTTGCACCAGCCGGACGGTTTTAGAGGCGGTCAAGTTTTTGTACCCGGCAACCTCAACCTCGGGCTGAACATCAAACTTCGCAGTGAATGTCAGCGGCTGGCCGGGTTCAAAATTGACGTCCTCAAGCATAGGGTTGTGGATCGGCTTGAGTCCTCGTGCCTTGATCTCGTTGCCGATGTGCAGAGGAATTAACTGGTCCAAAACGTTTTCGCGGATCTCGTCGCGATAGCGTTGCCGGATCATGTTTATCGGGGCCTTGCCACGCCGAAAACCTTGCATTTTGGCGCGCTCCCGGAAAATTTTGCTCACCTCATCGATGTTTGAAGAGGCTTCCTCAGCCGAGATCATGATTTTCATGGTGATGCGCGAGCCAACCTGGTCGACCTCGGCCTCGTGTTCTACGCTCGGATGCTCATGGTCATGCTCATGGTCGTGATCGTGATCGTGATCGTGGTCGTGGTCGTGATGATCGTGATCCATCCTGCAGGGTCCATTTCCGGTTGATCAGATTGGTGCGAAAGGTGGGACTCGAACCCACACGGGCGTTAGCCCACTGGCTCCTAAGGCCAGCGCGTCTGCCAATTCCGCCACTTTCGCAAAACTCAAGGAGCATTGCATCAGCACAGTGCTCAATTCCGGTGCGAACAACACCTCGCCGCCGGAAAAGTCGTTAGTGAGCCGCCTAGGAATCGAACCTAGAACCTACAGATTAAGAGTCTGTTGCTCTGCCAATTGAGCTAGCGGCCCACCAATGTTGCAAAGCCTTATTCTACAGCGATCAGAAAGATCTGCCGAATTTCAAAACGTAGCTATTGGAGCCTAATTACTCCAGCCAGCGTCGATTTTGACGAATCAGTTTGGTTCCGATTAGCGCTCGATTGTAAACGGCAGCCGGTTCATAGCCACGCGGCCGTTGCTAATCACGACAACGACGTCCTGTAGGGCAACTATGTCTTCGAGTGGGTTGCCCTGGACCACAATCAGGTCCGCTTCGAGACCAGGTTCGACAGCTCCCGTGCGGCTT
>Ga0066372_10000444_pt1 | contig 15394 bp, 9 predicted proteins | sample Knorr_S15_td_250_FD_77011 | JGI IMG/M metagenome (GOLD analysis project Ga0066372, IMG submission 77011) | Marine microbial communities from Southern Atlantic Ocean transect - Knorr_S15_td_250_ad_251m_LV_A | ecosystem: Environmental > Aquatic > Marine > Oceanic | place: Southern Atlantic ocean... | reverse complement strand
TAAGATAGCTTTCATTCATTTCATCGACTATGTCGCGGGGCAGGGTGTTGTCTCTATTATAGTCTACCATTAATATTTCCTTGTGTGCTAAACGTCAAGATTTACAACAAATTTTGCGTTTTTTTCAATGAAGGTACGGCGGGCCTCCACATCGGCCCCCATAAGGTTTTGGAAGGTCTCCGTTGCCATGCTGGCGCTTTCTACGGTAACCTGCATCAGCGTTCTCCGCTCGGGGTCCATTGTTGTTTCCCACAGCTGTCCTGGGTTCATTTCGCCCAAACCTTTATAACGCTGAACATTGATCTTGGTGTTTTTATTATCTTTTTGCATGCGTACAACCGTAAGATCCTTTTCATTGTCATCATAGGCATATGCTTCCTTTTTTCCCTGAGAAATTCGATAAAGTGGGGGTAGCGCTAGATATAAGTAGCCGCCATCAATAATTTCTTTCATTTTTCGGTAGAAAAACGTCAGTAGTAGGGTGCGTATGTGTGACCCATCTACGTCAGCATCAGTCATAATAATAACCTTGTGATAGCGTAATCTTTCTATATCAAAATCACCCGTAGACTTTTCTCCTGTCTCATCCTCCGATCCTCCAAAGCCTGTTCCTAGGGCTGTTATAATAGATTGTACTTCGTTATTTGAAAGGAGTTTGTCCACGCGCGCCTTTTCAGAATTGATAACCTTTCCCCTAAGCGGTAAGATGGCTTGTGTGCGGCGATCTCTCCCCTGTTTTGCTGATCCACCGGCAGAGTCTCCTTCTACCAGATAAAGCTCACAAAAGGCGGGGTCTCGATTGGAACAATCGGCAAGCTTTCCCGGAAGAGAAGAGCCCCCCAGCGCGCTCTTTCTACGAATAAGTTCACGTGCTTTTCTCGCGGCCGAACGGCTACGCGCAGCCAATAGTGCTTTTTCTATAATGCGCCTACCAATAGAGGGGTTTTGTTCTAAGAAATCCAAAATGCCCTCGTAAACCGCCTTGTCAACAACACCCTTCACGTCTCCATTTCCAAGCTTTGTCTTGGTTTGTCCTTCAAATTGCGGTTCAGCAACCTTAACGCTTATAATAGCTGTAAGGCCTTCGCGAAAATCTTCGCCGCTAAGTGTGATTTTCTCGTTTTTTTTAGATTTAATTAAATTGTTCTTGGCCGCATGGACATTCATAGACCTGGTTAGTGCAGAGCGAAAACCCGAAAGGTGGGTCCCTCCCTCAATGGTGTTGATATTGTTAACAAAGGTTAGAATGTTGTCATTATAGGTGTTGCTATATCGCAGGGCAACGTCTACAGGAGCATCTGTGTCTTCTTTTTTTACAGTGACTATTTTATTGTGCAGTGGGTTGTTTTTTTCATCTAAGTATTTAACGAAATCACTTAAGCCGCCCTTAAATTTAAATGTGTCTGATATTAGTTCATCCGAACGCTCATCCTTAAGAACTATCTCCAGCCCGTGGTTTAAATATGCTAATTCCCTAAGCCGTTCGGCAATAATACTATAATCAAAAATAATTTCATTAAAAATTTCTTCATCTGGAAGAAAGCAAACCTTTGTGCCCGATTTTTTTGTTGTGCCCAATTTTTTTAATTTGTTTTGTGTTATTCCTTTTTTGTAGTCCTGTTTGTGTTTTTTTCCTTCTCTTTTAACTTCCACCCACAACCATTCAGACAGAGCGTTTACAACAGATACTCCGACCCCATGGAGCCCACCAGAGACCTTGTAGCTGTCTTTATCAAACTTGCCTCCGGCATGTAAGACGGTCATAACTACCTCAACGGCCGGTTTGTTTTCTTCCTTGTGAATACCAACCGGTATGCCTCGTCCGTTATCCTCAACTGTTACAGATCCATCAACGTTAAACGTAACTATTATTTTAGTACAATGACCTGCAAGGGCCTCGTCAATCGAGTTATCAACAACCTCATAGACGAGGTGGTGCAGCCCCCTCTTTCCAAGGTCCCCAATATACATGGCCGGTCTCTTGCGAACCGCTTCTAGGCCCTCAAGAACTTTAATGCTCTCTGCGCTATAGGTTGGTTTTAACGCAACTGCTTCCGTCATACAAACCTTATGTCTTTAATTGTTTTCCTACCCAGGGACGAATTAAGGTTGTACAAAATTTCTTTCTTTTTCAATTGTAGTTCCTGTGCCCAAACAGGAGATTCCGCATGTACAATTAAAATGCCGTGTTTAACATCCCGCACGGTCGTGTTATCAGCAATTTTTTTACCGACCGCTGTGGGCCAAAGGCTCAGAGCTTGTTGTTGCCTAACGCCTTTTTCTAGACCTGTTTTAAATAAATATGTATTTAATACAGTTTTAATAGATTTCATTTTAAATCTGAACCGCTAATAGCGTTTCAGTCATTTAATCTAATGGGCATCAACAGCATTGTGATTTGTGCATTATCACTGAATGACGTAGGATAAAAAAGCCCTGCACTGATCGGCGTATTAAACTTTATAACTATTTCATTTGAATTCATATGTGCTAGTATATCCTTTAAATATGCGGCGTTATAACCTACATCAATTGAATCGCCAGCATATTCTATATCAATTGTTTCCTGGGCTTTAGACGCTTTTTCGGGGTCTTCTGTTGTTATTGTTGCTGATCCGTTTACAGCGCGTATAGCAATCTGGTGGGTAGCTTTATTTGAGAATATAGAAACCCGCTTAACCGCTGAAAGCAAATTATTACAATCAACTCTAATCTCTTTTTCATTATCTGTAGGTATAACGCTTTGATAATCTGGAAAGCGTTCTTCAATTATACGAGTATATATTGTGTCACCACCTACGGTAGCAGTAAAAACACTGTCTCCCAACCATAACTGCGCTGTTTCGTCATTAGAAATATATGCAGTAATTATATTTAAAAACTTTCTAGGAATGATAACCTCTCCTTGAAATTGTCCTGCTTTAAAATCGCTACGCACATATTTTGCAAGTCTATGGCCATCTGTTGCAACTGCCGTAAGGGTATCTTTTTCGAATTTAAAATAAACCCCAGTAAGGGCCGGCTTTAAATCATCTTTACTTACAGCAAAACTAACGGTTGATATCATTTCGTTCAAAACACTTGCATCTATGCCTGCATCAACGCGTTGATCGGTTTCAGGAATTGCCGGAAATTCTTCGGCAGGTTTTCCCATTAAGTCATAAGATCCAATGTCAGTAATTATTTTAACATTATTATTTTTATTAACATCTATTGTTATACGGGTATCGTCGGGTAATTCAGAAGTTATTTCTGATAAGGTTTGAAGAGGTATTGCCGCAGAACCTATTTCTTCAATGCTACTTTCTATAGATGTTATAATTGTTATTTCAAGATCTGTAGACCTAAGCGTCGCACCTGTTTGTTCTGCTTCAATTAGGACGCAGTTTAATATTGGTATCGTTGATCGGGTCGGGGTGGCTTTAGAAAGTTTTTGGAGTGCTTTTTGAAGTTCAGATTTCGAGGTAGAAATTTTCATAAATTTTTCTGTATATGGATGAAGTATTTAATAGTTTTATTCTTAATTAATAGTTATTGCAACATTACCTAAAACAGGTTCATTTCACAAGATATTTTTACTTGTTTTATTGAGAATAAAATCAAGAAAATTAGTTAAACTAAAAATATAATTAATTGTTTATTAATTATATTAATAGTGTTGATTGTTTATAGATTTATTTTTCTACCATTTAACAGTTTGTTATTATGATGTAAAATAGATTTGATTAAACTATTTCTTTATGTGTATAAACTATGTTGTATTGTTAATTATTTGAAAATTGTCTGTAAAAAACAATTATATTAGAAACAAAGTTACTTATTGAATAAATTGTTGATAATTTGGTGAATTCACTTTTTATGTAAAATTTATTTTTTTATATCTATAAAGAAATTTGATCTTGCATCTACTACCCAGCCCTGAAAATACATCATTCTTTTATGATTAAGCGCCATTTCTTCTATTTCAATCCAATGTGTTTCAAGTGAAGGATAACCTCCTGGTCTTACTGCTTCAACCCACAACAAATGATATCCGTAATCTGATTTAACGGGCCGACTACATTCATCTTTTTCTAATAGGCCTAGAACCTCTGCAACTTCAGGAATTGGTGAGTTAGTTGGGCTTATCCATCCTAAATCTCCACCTATTTTTTTTGTTGGCTCATCATCAGAATATTCTATTACTAATCTTTTAAAGGAATCTATGTTTTTGGAACTATCTCGTAGTGTCATCGCATAATTGTACGCACGAGTTTCATCATCTTCCTTTATCTCTGGCGATATCAAAATGTGTCTGACCATTATTTTTTCACCTGATTTTTCTGTTGTTTCCAAAATATGGAAACCAAATTGAGTTTCAACAGGCTTGCTAAGCATATTTATCTTTTGCGTGAATGCTACGGTTTCAAATTTTTTCACCATTTGGTTTCTACGTATATAGCCTAAAGAACCACCGTTATTTTTTGAACCGATATCTGCAGAATATTTTTTAGCTAGATCTGAAAAAGACTCACCTGCGAGGATCCTTTCGCGCATGGTAGTTATTTTTTCTAGAGCATCTGAGCGGCTTTTTTCACTAGGCTTTATCCTCACAAGAAGGTGTCTAATTTTCATTTTTATAGGGAATATTGGCAAACTATCCCTGTAGTCGTTGTAAAAGTCTATCACACCGTCTCTATTTAAATTTATAGACATAATTAATTGTTGCTGATATTGTTCTGTTATAAGTCTATCACGCATATCATACCAGTATTCTCTACGGAAATCACTTAGCGATTGTCCTAACATTGTTTCAGCCATTTCTTCTGTACCGGCTCGCGTAATAAATGACTCTATTTGCTGATCTAAGGAGCGATCTACATCTTTCTCGTTGACATCTATTGAATCTAATTTTGCCATTTCAAGAATAACTTTTTGATCAATAAGAGAACTCAAAACCTCACCTTGGATTTTTTCGAGTAGAGCCCCGTCTTTTGTTACATCTAAACCTCTTTGTAGTGCTGTCATACTTACAACCTGAGAAACATCGCTTTTCAATATAATGTTTTCACCGACAATTGCAGCGACACCATCTATCGGAAGGTCTTCATTTTGACCATATAAAAATATTGAGAAGGGAAGAAAAATTTTAATTAAACGATACATTTTTTACAACCCTCCGAAGTTTAACTCAAATAAATATTCCTGTTTTAAGCTATCAATAATTGCCGCAGATTTAATTGCCGCCTTCCTTTTTTGGATCATCAAATAAATATTATCATATACTTCATCAAGGTTACGATAAGTTCCTTTCGGGAATCTTTTTATGATTTCGATAACAGCAAATCCTTTGCCCGTATTAATTGGACCAACATAGTTCCTTTTTGATTTACCAAAAATAGCTATATTTATTGCCGGTAGCAGCTGATCTTCCTCAACGCTAACAGCATTAACACCATGTTTTTCGAAAAGTTCATCCCGCTTTTTATTGCCGGCACCCCTTTCCAGTAGTGTCCTAATATTATTAGCATCCTTTTTACTGTCTACAACAAAATTATTGATTAGTGCCTCGCCGCGATAGCGCTTAAAAGTTTCTTTTTTCTCTGCGTAAAACTCTTTTATTTCCTCTCTTGAAACTCGCACTAGAGATCGCAGGGTCATTTCAAGATATGTTTGCCCGATAAGTTTTTTTCTATAATCATCGACTTGATTCACAATAGTGAGATCTTTATGAAAACCCGCACCTACGCCAGCAATATAAAGCAGTTCCGCGTTGATCCACTGGATTACTCGGCTTTCTATTTCTACTGCCCCGCCTTCCGGATGCTCATTAATTACCGCGTCTTTTGTAAGAACCGAATTGCCCACCCTTGCCAATACCTCGACATTATCATTTGTTTTGTTGCAACCAACAAGAACAAATAGGGCAATGACAGTTATGCCTAATGTTTTATACACTGTTGTAAATTAAGTATTATTGTTTTCATAATAGAATAATTCCACGTTCTCTATAAGGGCCGTTACTGGTTCTTCGGCGTCACTACATATAAACTCTAAACCAATAGAGTCCTTATTTGATTGTTTAAACCTGTATTTAATCCCGCTATTTTCTAACTTGCTCATTAATTTGCTAATAGATAATTCAGTTGGTGTTTCTGGTTTAGCATTAATGAGCGTAAGTACTGCCCTATTTTTTTTTATTTGAATATTTTTCACTAACGTATTTGTGTATGCTATTCTTATTTCAGTTATTTTATATAGATTTATTGTGCCCTTTCCCGGCTTACCATGGCGATCCGCTATTTCTTCTTTAACATTATTTAATTCTTGTATGTCTTTTGCGGTAGAAAGTCTTTGATAATAGTATAAACGGTCTTGTGGGTGTGGTACATAAGCGTCATCGAGCGAAGCGCTTTCATAATGTTTTATTTTTGGTACACGGAAATTGTTTACCAACCCCCTTGATTTATTTATTTCTTCATTAAACATTTTGCAATAAAGATGATAACCGATGTTTGAAATATGGCCGCTTTGTTCATAACCAAAAACATTACCAGCACCACGCAGCTCTAGGTCTTTTATAGCTATTCTGTAGCCGGACCCAAGGCTTGTGTTTTCTTGGATTGTTTTTAGCCTTTCGATTGCATTATCCGACAGGCCGACTTTTTTTGGTATTACCAAATAACAATAACCCTGCCGGTCCCCGCGACCCACGCGCCCTCGGATTTGATATAGTTGAGAAAGTCCATACATGTGTGAGGCTGTTATGATTATAGTGTTTGCGTTGGGAACGTCTATACCGGACTCTATAATGGTTGTTGAAACCAACACCTGTATATCACCATCAAAAAATGAAAGTATTATTTTCTCTAGTTCACGACTTTTCATTCCTCCGTGTGCAGATGCTATTTTTATGCCAGGCAGCATTTCAACAAGCTTTTTTTCATAAAATGTTATTGATTCAATATTGTTATGTAGGAAATATATCTGTCCACCCCGCATTATTTCTGCCTCCATTATGTTTTTTATATATTTCCAATTTTTATAAATGACTTGTGTTTTGATGGGAACCCTTTTAAGCGGAGGTGTTCCAATTAGGCTCACAGACTTAAGACCAAGAAGGGATTGCTGAAGGGTTCGCGGTATTGGGGTGGCGGTGAGAGTTAATACATCTACTGATTTTTTTAATTTTAACAGCTTATTTTTATGTACTACGCCAAAGCGATGCTCGTCATCAACAATTAACAACCCAAGTCTATTTTTCGGGACCTTTTCACCTAGTAGTTTATGTGTTCCCACCAAAATATCAACGCGATTATCGTGCATCTTTTTAATAATATCATTTTGTTTTTTTGTAGTGATAAATCTTGAAAGCATCTCTACAGATATACCAAAATTTTCCAATCTATTTTTAAATAATATATAATGTTGGTCTGCCAGTATTGTTGTAGGAACAACAACCATTACGAATATATTGGAAAACGCGGCTTTTGCTGCGGCCCTAATTGCAATCTCTGTTTTACCATAACCGACATCGCCAATTATTAATCTGTCCATCAGCCCGGGCGTGGTCAGGTCATTATATATGTCGTTTATCGCCGTCTTTTGATCTTCGGTTTCAATGTATGGGAAGCTTTTGCCCAACTCTTTTTCGAGATAGTCTTCTTTTTTATATGACTTTTCTCGTCGTAAACGCCTGTTTTCATCGACTTCAATCATCTCTCTGAGTATATTTTTTATATTGGTTCTCGTTTTTCGCTTTTTTGTAGACCAAGCCTTGTTACCTAGACTGTTTAACTTCGGATTTTTAGAACCAACATGAGGGGCTATTAAATCAACGCGGTGAGCTGAAACATAAACTGTTGCGTTGTTAGCATATTCTAATTGTAAATAATCTGTGTTGTTTTTCGCCACAACACCCCTATATATACCGATGCCATAATCTACATGTGTTATTACGTCTCCCCAGTTGTAGGAATAGTAGTTTTTAAAATTCTCATTTTTATATCCCGATTGATCTTTTTTACCATATTCACCCGCAATCACCGCAATCCCGGTTCCATCAATTAATATATTTCCATATATATATCCATCTAACTTTTTAGCACCCCCAAGAAAGTCTATACCAGAATTTGTTATCTTCCCTACAATGTATATGTCGGGATAGCTTTCTAAATATTTCCCCATATTGGGAACTGAATTTAAATTTATTTCATGGATTAATATTTCTTTGTAATTATCACTGCTCTGATAGGGTGAAGAGTTAATAACACACTCATTGTCTATTACCTCCTCAAAAATGATCTCATATCCTAAATTCTGATAGTATTTTCTATAAGTTATTGATTTATTTTTGGTTACATATGTTATATGTTTAGGTATATCAACAAAATTTATAGTCTCAATTGATAATTGAGACACCGGGTTAAAGAATCGAACACTTGATATTACATTACTATCAAACTCTATTCTCACCGGGTTTTTCGTGTTATTAGGAAAGACGTCTATTATCCCACCTCGGCGAGCGAAATCCCCCGTATATTTAGCCTGCTCATTCTCAGTATAACCATAATCGATCAATGTTTTAATAGTCTCACCAATTGTAACGCTGTCATTTTTGCGAGCTATAAAATTTGGGTTATTATTTTCTAATATTGGCGCCGCGACATGTTCTCCTAGATCCCCACTAGTATATATTACATTTGGTAAGGATTCAGGCAAAGAAGCCACTATAGATTGAATACGACTTGATTCCGATTTATTAAATATTCTAGGCACTATATCCCTATTTAAACCGATGGGTATATATTCGAAAGACAGTGCTGTCACACCAAAAGATTCTTGATAAAGACCAAACGCATCGTCACTAACAACAACCAACCTTGTTTTTAATGAGATTGCCCCAATAAAATAACTACGAACAATGGGGCTTGTTAACACTAATTTAGAATTAGCATTCTTTGACACAGACTCGGAAAAATCTGCTATTTCAGGTATTTTAGATAGCGCCTTTAGTAGCGGGTTCGTTGACATCATGTTTCACGTGAAACACGTTCATTCTTTGCAATGAATATTGACAAAACAGAGATATCGGCTGGCGTGACTCCGGAAATTCGCATCGCTTGTCCCAATGTTTCTGGTTTTATACAACGTAATTTTTCTTTCGATTCTATAGACAAACCAACAACAGAATCATAATCTACATCAGGACTTAAACCAACCCCCTCTCTATTCATTATTTTATTAATTTGAGCATCACTTCTTTTTATATAACCATGATATTTTATTATAGTATCTGCCTCCAACAAAACTTCGTCTTTATACGGTTCAGCAACAAAAGGTGTGCTGATTCCGATATCTAGAAAATCAACAAGCAAAACCCCAGGTCTTTTTAAAAGTGATTTAAAAGGCATTTTCTGATCAATAGGTTCACCACCAGATTTAATAATTCGTTGATTTACTTTTTCTGGGATCACCGAAATTTTGCATTCAGAAATTGCTTTATCTGTCGCCATTATTTGCGACTCTAAAACCACACTTTTGGTTTTGTCTATAAGGCCACACTCTACCGATTTATCAAAAAGACGCCTGCCAGCATTGGTGTATCGCAAAACGAGACGATGTTCAGCCCTAGAAGTGAACATCCTATATGGTTCCGGAGTGCTTTTTGTTATGAGGTCATCGATCATAACTCCTGTATAAGCTTCAGACCTGTTTAATATCAAGGGTTCCCGCCCAGTTAATGATAAACCAGCGTTCGCACCAGCAACAAGACCCTGCGCCGCCGCTTCTTCATACCCCGACGTGCCGTTAATTTGACCGGCAAGATATAGACCTGGAATGTTTTTTGATTCCAAGGTTCTTTTTAGTTGGTAAGGATATATATAATCATATTCTATGGCGTAACCAGGCCTAACAAACCGAAGCGCTTCAAATCCCGGCAAACACTGCAACGATTTATGCTGTACTTCTTCCGGAAGGCTGGTGGAAAATCCATTTAAATATATTTGATCTGAATTCACCCACTCTGGCTCACAAATTAGCCGATGAGAGTTTTTATCTGAAAACCGGTTTATTTTATCTTCAATTGACGGGCAATATCTTGGCCCAACTCCCTGGATGTCCCCGGAGAACATAGGAGATCGCCCAAGATTGGCGTTTATTATGTCATGTAGGTCTGAATTAGTAGCAATGGTATAGCAAGGTATATTTGGTGGTTTAAAATATTCATGAAAGTGGGAGAAAGGAGCGGGACAAGTATCGCCGTTTATTTTATCTAGTTTTTTCCAATTTATGCTCTTTTTAAAAAGTCTTGGGGGTGTTCCGGTTTTTAGTCGGCCGTGTTGCAAGCCGAGCCTCTCTAAAGACTCAGTTATTCCAACGGACCGAGCCTCTCCCATCCGGCCAGCGGGAATCTTTTTCTTCCCAATATGAATTAATCCGTTTAAAAAGGTTCCGTTGGTTAATATAACGGAGTCAGAATATATAATACAACCATCGGCAGTTTTCACGCCGGCCACATTTCCGCTTTTTATAATAGGAGAGAGAACCTCTGCTTCAATAATGTCTATTTGGGCCTCCTTTAGAATGAGGTCTTTCACATATTTTTCATATATACGTTTGTCTACCTGTGCCCGGGGTGACCAAACGGCACGACCCTTGGATTTGTTTAGAACCTTAAACTGAATTCCAGAAAAATCAGCGGCCACCCCCATTACACCACCGAGAGCATCAATCTCTCTAACGATTTGTCCCTTTGCTAGGCCTCCGATCGAAGGATTACAAGACATTCGACCAATTGAATTTTTACTTATTGTTATAAGAGCGACTCTTGTTCCACACCTTGCTGCTGCTAGGCTGGCTTCAATACCGGCGTGTCCAGCGCCCACAACTACAACTTGATATTTTTTACTCGTTTTCACGTGAAATTATTTACCTACACAAAAACTATTAAACATGTTGTTTAATAGTTCATCAGCAGTTTTTATACCCAAGAGGTCTTCTATGCCGCGTAATGCACTTTGTAACTCATAACTTACCAGTTCGAGCTGTATTGGCATTTCATTTGTAATCTTTAAAACAGAAGAAATTGCAGCGCTAGATTTAATAATAGCATTATATTGTCTGGGTGTTGTTATACCAAAGGTTTCGCTTGTATTGTTTTCTAAATTAAGAGCGTTTACAACTCGTTTTTTTAGTTTTTTTAATCCGACACCAGTAATTGCTGATGTAAATAATTCACGGCTATACTTACGTTGGTATTTATTTAATTCACCTGTCGTGATCAGATCTATTTTATTGTAAATTTTAATGACATTATTTTCTTTAAGTAATATATTATCAACAACTTCTGTTGTTTTATTACCTAGCGTTATATCAGTTATTAAGCAAACTAAGTCAGCGCCACGAATATAGTCCTCCGCTCTACGAATACCCTCTATTTCAACACCGTCCTCCGTATCTCTTATACCCGCGGTGTCCACCAGAGTTATCGGTATACCATTTATAATTATCATTGCTTCTAACAAGTCTCTAGTTGTACCGGGATCCTGGTTTACTATTGCTCGATCCGAACCAACAAGGGAATTAAATAGAGTTGATTTCCCAGAATTTGATGGTCCGCACAGTACAACCAAAGCACCAGAAGTCATGATGCGACATGTATTGTAATTATCAATCAATTTTTGAACGTTTTCCTGTATTTCAGTTGTTTTATCAACTATGTAGGTGATATCTGAACTTATTAGGTCGTCCTCCGAAACATCCAACAAGTGCTCTGAATAACTCAACACATCTATTATTTTATCGCGCATCGCATTAATTTTTTTACTTAGAGCTCCCCGCAATACATTAAGCGATATATTTACACCACGATGGGATGAGGCGGAAACCATATTCGCCACAGACTCGGCTTGCATCAGATCAATTTTACCGTTAACAAAAGCTCTTTTTGTAAATTCGCCCGGGCCCGCTGGGCAAGCACCGTATTTTACACAGAGATCTATAACATATTTCAATATATATGGGCTCCCATGGCAAGAAATTTCCAAAACATCTTCGCCGGTGTATGACTCGGGTCCTTTATAAAAAGTTATAATGACATCATCAAAGGGTTTTTTATTTTCATCGAAAATAATCTCTTTATAGGCAAAACGAGGCTTGATAGTACGAAGTTTGTTTTTTGATAGACAAGAGAGGCCACCAAAAACCTGTAGGGCGCAAGGGCCAGTTACCCTAACAACACCGATACCACCATAACCATATGGAGTTGACAGGGCGACGACTGTATCGCCATTAACCACCTTTTTTCTGTACGATATCCTTTAGGTTTGATTGCGGAGTAAGATATTTTTGCTGAAGTATGGTCAATATATTAAATAATGTATAATACAGAACTAACCCTGAAGGAAATTGGTTGAATATCAACACGAAAAAACCATTCATAAAATACATCATAAATTTTTGTTGTCCCCCAGATTGGGGTGTTGGTGTTGATTTCATTTGGATAAACATTGTAACGCCCATTAGCAATGGAAGAATTGCCACCTGGCCACCATATAGGGGTATGTTTATTCCCAAATCAAAGACAGCGTCGGGACGAGACAGGTCATTAATCCACAACATAAAAGGCGCACCCCGGAGCTCAATAGAAGATCGAAATACGGTGAACAGGGCGAATAATAGAGGCATTTGAAGCAAGATAGGCACACAGCCGCTTAGCGGATTAACGCCATGTTCTTTAAATAGAGCCATTTGAGCTTGGGCAAATTTTCGCTGATCATTTTTGTGCTTTTCACGAAGGTCATTAAGCATTGGTTGGATAGCCTGCATTTTTTTTGTTGATGTGTAGCTCTTGTTTGTAAGGGGATAGACTAATATTTTAACAAAAACAGAAAACACAATAAGGACAAAACCATAATTAGGTATATACTTGTATAAGAACAATAAAAACCAATGGACAATTTTGGATATAGGTCTTATGAATGCCCACCCAAAATTCATTGTTCGATCAAGATTTCTCCCAAGTAATTTAATGCGTTCATATTCGAGAGGACCTAAATAGAGCGTGGAAGAAAAGGGTCGATCAACTTCAAAATACATACCCACGTTGTAAAGTATGTTATCGTTTTCTTCTATCGCTAGGACTTCAGATCCTGGAGCTTGTTTTTTCGGAACCAAAGCTGATATAAAATATTTTGTTCTTATGGCAACCCAGTCAGTGGGGTAGTCCATCCGTTCTAATTTTGCTTGGACCAGCTTCTTTGGTTTAGGAGTGTATATTTCATCGCCCTGGAAAAGCATAGCTTGGTAGTAGATATGTTCGTCCTTTTTATTTGGTTCGGTTAATGGCAGCCCGCCGGGCCAACTAACAGTTGTAACGCCTTGAGAAACCTGGTGTTGGATTGTTGATAGATCAACGTTTATATCAATTATATATTTATCTGGATAAAAGGTAAGTGCCTTGGTTATTTGTTTATTATCAAACATATTATGAAATGTGACCGTTATTTCATTTCTGTATACATCTAAATCGTAATCATTATCTGTGGTCCAGCCGCTAGACAAAGAAATGTCTTCCCCCTCTGTTGACCTAAAGCTCACCAGCAAATTGTTTATGTTATTATTATCTATTAGCTCAACGCTTTCTGTGTCATTAAGCGCATAATTATGAAGCACAAAAGAGCCTACAGAGCCCCCGTTTGTGGTACTAATTTCAGCCGTGTATAAATTTGTGCGCACTATGAAGGACTTTGCGGTCAAACCTGAACTATTATAGATGGGAGGGGGCGTTATAGTTTCAACCGGCCGCTGCACCGCATTAACCGATTCCTCACTATCAACAGTTAAAGAGTCAGCACCTTGTGGTGTGGGATAGACCAGCTTATAGTATTCTGGCATCAGGAAAATAATCACAGCGATTAACAGAAATGCCAGAAGTGAATTTCTATCCATTAAGACACGTATAGTTTATTTAATTGAAGAACTTGGGTGCTATGCCGACAGAATTTTCCTGCCGCGCCGCCGCCGCGCGTTCAAAATACGTCTCCCGCCAACGCTTTTTTTTCGTGCTCTAAAACCGTGTTTGTTTTTTCTCTTACGGTTACTGGGTTGATAGGTGCGTTTCATTTTTGATCCATAATTAAGCCGCCGAAAATAACGATCACAGCTCTTTAGTTAAAAGCATTATAAAACAGTTATATTGCTTATGGTTTGTTTAAAATACTGCAAATCATTCATTGCTCACAATTATTTATGGTGGCTAAATTGACGAAACAGGTGGATGTGGATAACCTGTGGAAAACATTTTTATGGATCATAGTAATATTTGGAATAAGGCCAAAAGCGTCTTGAGGGACCGGCTCCCCGCTCACGCGTTTGAGACATGGTTTGAACCAATTAAACCGCTTAATATAACCGGCTCACAACTAGTTTTACGGGTTCCCAATCAATTTTTCTCAGAGTGGGTTGATATGCACTATCGTAAACACATTATTTCTACCCTAGAAAGCCTTGGTGATGGACCAAGAGAAATCAAATACGTCATATCTACAGATGAAACGAACCCACTAGAAAAAACAACGGATAATATAGCCGTTGAAAGCAGCCCTACAAAGATATTCCCGCCACACCTAAGCTCTGGTTATACTTTTTCAGGATTTATTGAGGGCCCAAATAATCAATTCGCTAAAGCAGCGGCTCAGACAGTAGCCAAATCACCAGGAAAACTGTCCTTTAATCCACTTGTTATTTATGGTGGAGTGGGGCTGGGGAAAACACATCTGCTGCACGCAATAGGCAATGAAATAATTACTACAGCGCCCAAACTAAAGGTTGTAATTGCTTCCAGCGAAAAATTTACACTAGATTTTATTTCTTCAATTCAGAAAAACCGCACCGCCGAATTTTCAAGGTCCTATCGAAACGCCAATGTATTATTAATTGATGATATTCAGTTCTTTCAAAAAAAGGAGCAAACACAAGAACAATTTTTTCATACTTTTAATGAATTATATCATCTGGGTCGTCAAATTGTGATGACAGCTGACCGCTACCCGGGCGAAATGTCCGGCCTGCAAGATCGATTACTGAGCCGCTTTCAATCTGGTTTGTCTGTAGACGTCCAACCACCCAACTACGAGACGCGGGTGGCCATTCTCATGGACAAAGCCGAACAAAACAGCCTTGATTTGCCCTATGAGGTGATTGAATTCATCGCCAGCCATCTTAAAAACAACGTTCGTGATTTAGAGAGCATCATTATTAGACTTTTGGCACACGCAACACTATCGCAGGTTGATATAGATTTTCCGCTCGTGAAAAAAGTATTAAAAGAAAGGCTGGGCGATACGGTTTCGGCTGATATATCCGCAGAGGATATCATTGGTCGCGTTGCTGACCTAACTAATGTACGCGC
>Ga0066372_10000439_pt1 | contig 15467 bp, 12 predicted proteins | sample Knorr_S15_td_250_FD_77011 | JGI IMG/M metagenome (GOLD analysis project Ga0066372, IMG submission 77011) | Marine microbial communities from Southern Atlantic Ocean transect - Knorr_S15_td_250_ad_251m_LV_A | ecosystem: Environmental > Aquatic > Marine > Oceanic | place: Southern Atlantic ocean... | reverse complement strand
TCCGACGGCCGTGCCAATCCAAACCAACTGGTCATCAACAACGACAACCTAGCCGGGATCATGAGCCTTCTCGACACCCTCCTCGAGGCGCATGCCGAGCGGTACGATTCGACCGATGACCTGACGGTTGGATTTCAGTTGACCCACTCGGGACGCTTCTGCCGACCGAACGAGAAAAACAGGTTTGAGCCCCGGATCGCGTATAGGCATCCGATCCTCGACGCAAAATTCAAAGTCACCAGTGACGAGCAAATCCTGACCGACGACGAGGTCGCTGATCTTGTCAGCAGCTACGTCCGCGCCGCGCGGCTCGCCGCCGGGGCGGGGGCCGACTTCGTTGACCTGAAGCATTGCCACGGTTATTTGCTCCACGAATTTCTCAGCGCCCACACGCGGCCCGGCAGATACGGCGGCTCGTTCGAAAACCGTACGCGTATCATGCGCGAGATCATCGCAGGCATTCGCGCGGACGGAAACGACATCGACGTAATCGTTCGCCTGAGCGCGTTCGACTTCGTTCCGTTCCGGCCCGATGCGGACCGGTCGCAGCCGGGTAAACTCGGCCCCGGCATCCCGGAGGATTTCTCCCACTGCCTGCCGTACCATTACGGATTCGGGTTGAACCCTGACAACCCGCTCGAGGTCGATTTCGCCGAGCCGATTCAGTTTGTGAAACTGTGTGCCGATTTGGGTGTCAAGCTAGTGAGCCTCAGCGCCGGTTCGCCGTACTACAATCCGCACATTCAGCGGCCCGCTGCATATCCGCCTTCTGACGGCTATCAGCCGGCCTACGATCCGCTCATCGATGTCGAGCGGCAGATTCAAGTCGTCCGCCAAATCCGCGAAGCTGCTCCTGCGAATCTGGCCATTGCCGGTTGTGCCTACAGCTACCTACAGGATTTTTTACCGCACGTGACGCAGCGCCTCGTGCGCGAAGGGTGGGTGGATGTCGTCGGCTTGGGGCGGATCGTTTTGAGTTACCCAGACATGCTATCCGAAGCGATGGCCAACGGCGCGACGACACCCAGGCGCATTTGCCGCACCTTCAGCGATTGCACCACCGGCCCGCGCAATGGAATGATAAGCGGCTGCTTTCCGCTGGACGAGTACTACAAAAACCGTCCCGAGTCCGATCAGCTCAAGCAGATCAAAAAAAGGACTTAACGGACCGCCGCCGATAGTGATTGTTCATCCCAGCCAATTTCCCGATACCGTTCAGAGGCAGTTGCTCGACGGCCTGCGGCTTGGCCAGGTGCCGCCCAAGTTTTTATACGACAGCGATCGCCAAACGCAGAAGTGGCTTGCGGTGCACCGGGCTTATTCGCCCTCGCGAACCGATGCTGGTGTGCAGTCGATTTATGATTTGGCGTTCGACGAGTCTCTTGGCAAAGCGGCGGGCGAGTCGGTTTGTCTCGTCGGCTTGGGCTGCGGTGGGGGCCAAAAGGACACACGCTACTTAGACAAGCTCAAGTCGATTCACCCGGTCGTCGACTATGTGCCTTGCGATGTCAGCCAAGCGATGACGCTGGTGGCGCGCGAAGCGGCAACGGCGGAGTTGCCGCCCGAACGAATCCATCCACTCGTGTGCGACTTGGCCAACGCGCCTGACCTCGGCCAAGTGCTAGACGGGATGCTGCCGCCGCAAACCAGGCGCGTGTTCACCTTCTTTGGCATGATCCCTAACCTCGAACCGGACGTGATCCTGCCGCGCTTGGCGGCGTTACTGCGGGAGGGCGATACGTTGCTGCTCAGCGCCAACCTCGCGCCTGGTGACAATTATCGAAGTGGCGTAGAGGCGGTGCTGCCGCAATATAACAACGCTGAAACACGTGACTGGTTGCTGTCGTTTCTTGTTGGATTGGGAGTGCCGGCGACGGCGGGGCAGTTGCGATTAGGCATCGAGGAAGTTGACAAGTTGCTGCGGGTCGTCGCCGATTTCGTGTTTTCCAAGGCGCTCGAACTGACCATCAATGGAGAGACGGTCGAGTTCGTTGCCGGGCGCTCGTTACGACTCCTTTTTTCCTACCGCCACACGGAGCGAACCCTGACTAGGAGCCTGGCCAAGCACGGATTCAGCATCGCTGCCTCGCAGGTTGACTCCTCCGCAGAGGAGGGCGTTTTTAGAGCGGTGCAGGTTTAGCTGTCGCCGTACTCTTCTTGGCGGGTTTTCCTCGATGCCGTCACGCGCGTGGAGAGTGATGAGCAGCTTGCCGTTGATCCAAGCAATACCCTCCACGAATGGCACCGAGATGATCGATATTATCAAGCCAACGAACGCCGCCAGCCCGAAGGAGATCATGAAGTGTTACGGAGCGTAGTTTTTGAGCCAGCCAGTCATCGGGGGAACGCGGTTGCAGCGTCGGATGCGTTACGGCACGGGGAGTTCGTCGAGGATTTTTTGGATGATGGTCTCGGAGTTTTTCTCCTCGGCCTCGGCCTCGAACGTGACGGCCACGCGGTGGCGTAACACATCCTGCGCGACGCTCTTCACGTCCTGCGGCGTGACGAATCCGCGGCCGTGCAGGAAGGCGTGCGCCTTGGCCGTGAGCGTAAGCGCGATGGTGGCGCGAGGTGAGGCGCCCAACTGGATGAAATCGGCGATGTCGATGCCGTAACGCTCTGGCTCGCGCGTGCAGCAGACCATGTCCACGATGTAGTCCTTGACCTTGTCGTCGGTGTAAATGTTGTTGATGACCTCGCGGGCGGTGAGGATGTCTTTGATCGAGATGACCTGCTGCGTCTCCGGCCCGGCGCTGGTGCGTCCCATGAGCTCGAGGATCTGGCGTTCCTCGTCGCGGTCCGGGTGAGTGATCTTCACCTTGAGCATGAACCGGTCGACCTGCGCCTCGGGTAGCGGATAGGTGCCTTCCTGGTCGATTGGGTTTTGCGTGGCCAGTACGAGGAACGGTTCCGGGAGCAGGAAGGTCTCGTCGCCGATGGTGACCTGCCGTTCCTGCATCGCCTCGAGCAGGGCGCTTTGCACTTTGGCCGGGGCGCGGTTGATCTCGTCAGCCAGCACTAGGTTGGCGAACACCGGTCCTTTCCGCGTGCTGAAGCCGCCGGATTGCGGGTTGTAAATCTGCGTGCCGACGACGTCGGCCGGGAGCATATCCGGTGTGAACTGCAGTCGAGCGAACTGGGCGTCCATGCAGTTGGCAAGCGTCTTGATCGAGAGCGTCTTGGCGAGGCCTGGCACTCCCTCGAGCAGCACGTGGCCGTTGGCAAGCAGGCCGATGATCAATCGCTCGACGAGCAACTTCTGCCCGATGATGACCTTGCCAAGTTCCCCCAACAACGGCTGCACGAATGCGCTGGCCCGTTCGACTTCCTCGTTGATGGCTGTAATCCCTGCGTTCATGGGCGGCGGAGTATCTGCATTTTTAGACATTAAAACAAGGTGCGGGCGCGCTTGATGTCGCGTGAAATTTGGGTGGCTAATTCGTCGGTCGAGCCGAACCGCTGCTCGTCGCGTAGCCGATCGGCCAGCTCGATCTCCATCGCCTGGCCGTACAGTTCGCCGTTGAAGTCGAGCAGGTGAGCCTCGACCTGCAGCGCCGGCTCGGGGCTGGCCAGGGTCGGGCGCAGGCCGATGTTGAGCACGGCACGATGCGTCGCCTGGTCAAGTCGTGCGTGCGCGGCGTAAACGCCGTTGGGCGGCAGGACCAAGCCGTCGGTGTCGAGGTTAGCCGTCGGGAAACCGAGCTTGCGGCCTTGGCGCTCGCCCTCAATGACGGTGCCCTCGATGGCGAATGTGCGCCCGAGCATCTGCCCAGCGGCGTCGAGGTGGCCGTCCTTCACGGCGGCGCGGATGCGCGTGCTGCTGACCGCCTGGCCGTCGAGCGACACGGCCTGCAGTCCGTGCACGTGGAAGCCAAGCGTTTGGCCAAGCGTGCGGAGCAACTCGACGTTGCCGTCGCGCTTGTGGCCGAAGGCAAAGTTTGCGCCGACACAAATGCTGTGGATCGCACCGAAGCCGTCGGCGAGTTCGCGGACGAATTCAGCGCCGGGTTTGCGGCTGAACGCCTCGTCGAACTTGATGAGCAGCGTGGCGTCGATGCCCAGCGACTCGATGGCGCGGAGCCGCTGGGCGAGGGTTTGCAGCAGGGCAGGGGTGCGGCCGGGCGCGATGACGCTAGCCGGGTGGCGGTCAAACGTCACGGCGACGGAGCGTGCCTCGTGCCGGTGGCTGTTCTCGATAGCCTGCCGCAAGACTTGCTGGTGGCCGAGGTGCACGCCGTCGAACATCCCGATGGCGAGGCAGGCCTTGCGGTCGCTGTTGATCAGCTCGTCCGGTTGGTGGATGAGTTTCACGGCTCGGTGGCGGCGGAAAGTTTGAGCATGGGGATGACGCGTCCGGCTAGGTCGCCCGGCGATAGCGTCGTGAGTTCCTCGAGTTGGGTGGCGCCACCGACTTTGAATTTGCCGGAGATGGTTCGGCGAAGTCCGGCCAGGTGCGCACCACAACCAAGCGCTTGGCCAAGGTCATGCACCAGTGTGCGGACGTAAGTGCCCTTGGTGCAGGCGACCTTGAACCAGGCGTACGGCGCCTCGTAATGGCTGATGAGAAATTGGTAGAGGTGAACGAATCGTTCCCTGCGTTCGACTTCGATGCCTTTGCGGGCGAGCTTGTAAAGGGGCGTGCCGTCGATCTTGATGGCACTAACCATCGGCGGCAGCTGCAGTTGGTCACCGAGAAAATCGTTGGCCTTTTCCTGCAGCGCGCCGATGGTGAGGCTGGGTACAGGCCTGGTTTCACCAATTTCGCCCTCGGCATCGTAAGTGTTGGTGGTTTCACCAAGCTTGATCGAGCCGACATATACCTTGTCGTCGGCCATTATTTTTTCGGAGAGCTTGGTTGCCTTGCCAAGCAGGAGAATGAGCAGGCCGGTGGCGGCTGGGTCGAGCGTGCCACAGTGGCCGACTTTCCTGATGCGGTAACATTGGCGCACGGTGTCGACGATGTCGTGCGAGGTCGGGCCGGCCGGCTTGTCGATGAGGAGTGCGCCATCCAGAGCGTCGAATGCTTGCCTGCTCATGACTGGCGGGCATCGAGAGCCCTGCGAATGGCGGTGACCACGCGGTGCTGAACGCCCATCGGTTTACCGGCGATGCGCGCGCCGGCCGCAGCCTGGTGTCCGCCACCACCGAACTGGTCGGCGATGTCGCTGACATTCACGTTTTCGTCCTTGGAGCGTAGACTGATGCGGGTCAGTTCCGGCTCGAGCTCCTCGAAGACACAGGCGACGACGACTGGTTCGATGGCTCGGACGTGGTCGATCAGCCCCTCCGTGTCGTTGGGGGTGGCTCCGGTGCGGGAGAAGTCCTCCCTTTTCAGCCAAAAGTAGGCAATCTGGTTGTCGTGTGTGAGTCGGAAATTGTTGTAAACGCGCTTCAGCAACTTGACGCGAGAGAGGGGGTAGGACTGGTAAACCTCGTCACAGATGGTGGCGAGATTGGCACCTTTCTTTACCAGGTCGCCGGCGGCGTAGTAGGTCTCGGGCAGGGTGCTCGGGTACTGGAATGAACCGGTGTCAGTCGAGATGGCGGTGAACAAGCAGTCGGCGATGCGGGGTGTAATTTTCCAGCCAGCCTCCCTGATGAGCTGGTAGACCAACTCGCCGCTCGATGGTTCCTTGCTGGCGATCCAGTTCACATCGCCGAAGCGGGTGTTGCTGGCGTGGTGGTCGATGTTGATGAGTATCCGGCGGTTGGCGATGTGCTCCTGCGCAGTGCCGAGCCGCTCGATGCTGGCCGAATCGACGGCAATGACGCAGTCGAACTGGCGCTTGATCAACCTCGGCGTCTGAATGAGCTGATCCGGGTCGAGAAACTGCAGCTTGGAGGGAACGGGATCCTGGTTCCAGCACGTGACTTCCTTGCCTTGGTCGAGCAGCGCTAGCGCGAGGCCAAGCGTCGAGCCAATGCAATCGCCGTCCGGCCGCATATGACTGCAGACGGCGATGGTGTGACTCTCTCTAATGATCTCGGTGATCCGGTCAATCGTTTTCAGTCGAGCCTTCGTCATGGGCATTGTCGGGGGACGATTCCTTGTCGAGCTCGTCCAGAATGTGGAGCACCCGGTCCCCCCGGTTGCGGTCTTTGTCGAGGGTGAACTTCAACCTTGGCGTGTAGCGTAGTTCCACTGCTTGGCCAAGCTGGGCCTGGATTTTTCCGGCCGCCTTTCGAACGGCTCGAAACGACTTATGCTGGGCCCGCTCATCGCCGATGGAGGAGACAAAAACGGTGGCGGAATGGAGGTCGTTCGAAACGCCGACCTGGCTGACGCTGATGAGGCCAAGCTCGACCGGGAACTCGCGCCGGAAAATCTCGTTGAGTTCCCGCTTGAGCAGCTCTCGCACGCGCATGTGGCGCAGGTTGGGCATGGCTAGACGAGCAGTGTGGGTTTACAGTGACTGGGCGATCTTCTCCTGCGTGTAGCACTCGACGATGTCACCCTCCTTAAAGTCGTCGAAGCCGTCGAGTCGAATGCCGCACTCCATGCCGGAGCGGACCTCGTTGACTTCGTCCTTGAAGCGCTTGAGCGTGTGGGAGATGCCTTCGTATACCAGGTCTCCCTTGCGGACGACGCGCATTTTGCCGCGCACAATCTTGCCGCTGGTAACGGCGCAGCCGGCGACATTGCCGCCCTTGCTTAACTCGAAAATCTTTCGTACCTCCGCTTGCCCAGTGACGACATCCTTCATCAACGGGTCGAGCAGGCCTGCCATTGCGTCCTTCACCTCGTCGATCAGCTCGTAGATTATGGCGTAAAGCTTGATCTGGACGCCCTCGCGCTTGGCCACCTCGCCGACGCCGGTGTCGATCTTGGCGTGAAAGCCCAGGATGACCGCTTCCGATGCGCTGGCCAGTGTGGCGTCAGACTCGGAAATGGACCCGACGCCGGAGTGGACGATCTCGGCCTGTACCTTGTCCGAGTCGATTTTTTTGATAGTATCAACAATGGCCTCGACCGAGCCTTGTGTGTCGGCCTTAATGATGAGCTTGAGGATCTTGTTCTCGTCCGCCTTTGTCTGGCTGAACAATGTCTCCAGAGTCATCTTGCGCTTACTTGAGATGGCTTCGTCCCGTTGCTTTGTCTCGCGCTCCTCGCAGACGCTGCGGGCTTCCTTTTCGCTGGGCAGAATATTGAACTCGGCGCCGGCCTCGGGCACGCCGTTCAGGCCGAGCACCTTCACGGCAGACGAGGGGACGGCTTGCTTGATGCGCTTGCCCTCGTGGTCCACCAGCGCGCGAACCTTGCCAAAGTGGTTGCCGCAGACCATGACGTCGCCGACCTTCAGCGTGCCCTTACGGACGAGCAGTGTGGCGGTCGGGCCGCCGGCTTCCATGCCGGATTCGACGACATTTCCGACTGCCTTGCGGTTGGGGTTGGCCTGGAGCTCGAGCACTTCGGCCTGGAGCAGGACCATGCCGAGCAGCTTGTCGACATTAGTGGCTTTCAGCGCGGAGATATCGACAAAAATGGTTTCGCCGCCCCACTCCTCACAGACGACGCCTTTTTCCTGCAATTGTGTGCGGGCTTTTGTCGGGTTGGCGGAGGGGTGGTCGATCTTGTTGACGGCCACGATGATTGGGACCTCGGCGGCCTGCGCGTGGCTGAGAGCCTCCATCGTCTGGGGCATGACCCCGTCGTCTGCGCCAATGACGAGGATGACAATGTCGGTGACATTGGCTCCGCGGGCCCGCATGGCGCTGAACGCGGCGTGGCCCGGCGTATCGAGGAAGGTGATGTTCTCGAGTTTTTTTGGGTTCTCGGGGTGGGGGACATCGATGGTGTACGCGCCGATATGCTGTGTGATACCGCCGGCTTCCCCAGCGGTTATGTTGGACTTGCGGATGACATCGAGCAGCGTGGTTTTGCCGTGGTCCACATGGCCCATGATGGTGACGACCGGGGCGCGGTGATGCAGATCCTCCTCACTGTCCTCAGCGTCGAGCTCGACTTTTTTCTTGGTCGAGGTCTTGACGAGGCCGGCACCGCGCTCGCGGCGCTCAAGTCGGAAGCGGAAGCCGTTCTTGGCGCAGATTTCGCGGGCGACTGGCTCCTCGATGGATTGGTTGATATTGGCGAAGACGTTGAGCGACATCAGGTCGGCGATCAGCTGAAACGGTTTGCGCTTCATCTCCTCGGCGAGGTCGCGGACGATGATTGGAGGCTTCATGGCGATCAGCAGACCATCAGCCGGGACCTCGTACTTCAACTTGCGCGGGTCACCCGCAGGCGTCGGAGTTGCCTGCTTGGCCTCCGGGGGCTTGGCTGGTTTCTTTTCCGCCTTGTCCTTTTTCTTTTTGCGTTCTCGCACCGCCGGGCGCACCGGCATGTTGCCCAGTTCAATGAAGCCCACCTTTTTACCCAGATCACTGGGTTCCTCTTCGGTGTCCTGAGCCTCTTCCGGCTCGGTGCCTTCCCTGGCTTTTTCTTCCACTTCAGGGTCCACTTCTTCTTCCACTTCAGGGTCTACTTCAGGGTCTACTTCGGGGTCTACTTCGGGGTCTACTTCGGGTCCGGTGATGATCACCGGCTCGGCTGCGGCTAAGGTCTGCTCAGGCGCGGGCGCGGATTCCTGGGTGCCGATAATTTGTTCCTCGAGGTACTCGGCGGTTATTTTGTCGAGTGTGCTCGAGGCAACTTTCGCGTTGGTGATCCCCAACTCCTTGGCCTTGGCCAGGACATCCTTGCTAGGAATCCCTGCCTTTTTGGCAATCTCGTAAATACGAACGGGCATAAAAAATTGTCTGCTAGCGCCTCACCAAGGGTGAGTTGCCGCTTGGCCAAGCGGCGGGGCAATATCCCCGGTTACTCGGCCTCCTTTGTCGCGGCTTCTTCTTCAGTGGTTTCCGGCTCGGGAGCTGCGTTCTCATCGGGCTCGGCGGCGGCTTCCGGGAGAGCCTCCTCTATCAGCGGGTTGCCGCTCGATCCGGCTCGGCGATCCTTCTCTGCACGGGCGGCGGCCAGGACCGGTTCGGCATGCTCCGCGAGGCCCGGGATATCCGCGAGGTCTCCAGCCTCGACGCCGATCAGGGCATCCAATGTCAGCAGACCGGCATGGACGAGGGCATCGGCCTGCTCCTTCTCGATCCCAGGTATGGCGGCCAGTGCGTCAACGGCTCCGGCGACCTGTTCCTCAAATCCGACGCGGACCTCTTGCTCCGGGTCGATGTCAATCTGCCACCCGGTGAGTATGCTGGTGAGGCGGGCGTTCTGGCCACGGCGTCCGATGGCCAATGAGAGTTGATCGGGATCAACCAGGATATGGATTCTTTTTCGATCCTGCTCAACCTCCAGTCGTTTTATTTGGGCTGGGGCTAGGGAATTGGTCACGTAGGTCTCGATGTCTGTATCCCAGCGGATGATGTCAATTTTCTCGTTGTTGAGTTCTCGTACGATATTTTTCACCCGTTGTCCGCGAAGACCGACGCAGGCGCCGACGGGATCCACTTTTTCATCCCTCGAGTGTACCGCAAGCTTGGTGCGGAAGCCCGGCTCCCGGGCAATGGCCTTGACTTCGATCGTGCCGTCGTTGATCTCGGAGACCTCGAGTTGAAACAGCTTGAGCACAAAGTTGGAGTCCCTTCGGGAGAGAATAATTTCAGAATTGCTGTCTGAACCCTGCACGGCTTTTACCAGGCATCGGATGCGTTCGCCCCGCTGGTATTCCTCAGTGGGCACACGCTCGCGGTTAGGTAGGAGGGCTTCAAATTTACCCAAGTCAACAAGGACATCCGAGCGGTCGAATCCCCGAACCTCGCCGCTGACGATGTCCCCGACGCGGTCTTTGAACTCGGAGTAAATCAACGCCTTCTCCGCCCGGCGAATGGCCTGCATCAATGCCTGCTTGGCATTCTGCGAGGCAATCCGGCCAAAGTTTTTCGGAGTGACTTCGACTTCCAGTTCCTCATCCAGTTGAGCGCTTGGTTTGTGGCGTTGCGCAGACTCGAGGCTTATTTCGCTCTGTTTATCGGTGACTCTCTCAACCACGATCAGGGAGGCGAAAGCGCGGATGTCACCGTCCTTGCGGTCGATTTCGCACCTCAGTTCCCTGGCGGGGCCGACCGCCCGCTTGGCCGCAGAGACCATTGCATCTTCGACAGCGCTGATAAGGATCTCCCGATCGAGGCCCTTTTCACGCTCCCAATACTCCATGCTGGCAATAAATTCCGCATTCATCGTAATCGTTTGTCGACAAGCCCTAAACCGTTCGTAACGAACAAAAAAGCCGGCAGATTGCTCTCCGACTTCACTCACTCTCAACAAAGTTGACTGACTACGCTGACACCCGAAGGATGCCAACCGGCATTAGCCTAGTCGTTCGCGTTGAGCAGCGTCAAGGCAAAAGGCTATCCGGATTGGCGTTTTTTTGGATTTTTAAAGAAAAAAAACCGTTGAACACGAATTTTGGTTTCCCGGCCGCTTGCCCACGGGTAGCTTGCGGCGGAGTGGTGGAAGATCGACCGAAGGAGGCGTGGCAGCCGTTGACATTCGGAGGCGTAGCCCGGTTTGCCGCGGCCAGTCGATGGCGGTTACTGATGGTGGAACTGGTCTTCGCCCTGATGGTTTCGGCCACGGTGGTGTGGTTTGTCCAACAGGCTTGGGTGCCGGTGATCGACAAAACGATCAAGCAAATGCCGCCGACCGGGGAGATTCGCGGTGGCCGTCTCGATTGGCCAAGCGGGACGGTGCTTCAGCAAGAGGGGCCGTTTATGCGGATCGCCGTGCGCCCGGAAGGCTTCACCAATGTCGTGGAATCGGCCGATCTTGTGCTGGCTTTTGGCTCGAGCGATCTGCGAATCGGAAGCAGCCTTGGGCTTGGCCTGTTGACGCTGCCTTATCCCATGGGATGGATCCTGTCGTTCAACAAAACCGAACTTGAACCTTGGTGGGGGGCTCGTTCCCATATGGTGCTGGCAGGCCTAGGCCTGCTGGTTATTTTGGCGTTGCAATTCGTTTGGTCCGCGCTGGGTTTGCTGTACATGCTTCCCGTTAAGATTTTCTCTGTCAGTCGAGTGGACTGGATTGGCGCCAGAAAAATAGCCATTGCTGCACAAATGCCGGGCGCGTTAGTGATGAGCGTCGGCATCGTGTTATACGGCCTAAAGCAACTCGACCTGGTGGCCCTGCTGGTCGTGTGGGGTGTGCACTTGGTCTTGCCGTGGGTGTATTTGATGTTTTCCCCGATACTCGCTCCCAAACAGCCCAAGTCGCAAAAGGCCAGGTCGAAGAAAACCCAGGTCAAACGTGATCCCGGAAACAATCCCTTCGACGATACTTCAGGAAATTCAGGCAACCCCTTCGGCAGCGATTGAGGAGACCAGCGCTTGGCCAAGTGCTAATCAGGAAACCAAGCCGAAGGCGAGACGTTTGCCAATTTCAGTAGCCAACAATCGAGACACAATGTCACATGTGACTCAAGTTTAAGGTTGTATTTCGTTGGCGATAAAACAAGTAAGCAACTTGTTTTCAGTTGTTTAACTGTTTTCATTGACGCTTGGCATCTGGGTTGCTCATGGATGGGGGAATTTGTTATGGGAAAAGTTTTAGGAATTGATTTAGGTACGACCAACTCCTGCATGTCTGTCATGGACGGCGGGGAGCCGCTCGTTCTCGAGAATTCTGAGGGCCGACGGACGACGCCCTCGGTTGTGGCATTCAGCAAGGACGGCGAACGTCTTGTGGGCGATCCTGCCAAGCGTCAGGCGGTCACCAACCCCAAGAACACGATTTTCTCCATCAAGCGGTTCATGGGCCGCAAATTCGATGAGGTCAGCGAGGAGACTAAGCGCATTCCCTACAAGGTTGTCAAGGCGTCCAACGGGGATGCCGCTGTCGAGGTGGAGGTCAGCGCGGAGACCAAGCAGTACAGTCCGCCGGAGATTTCCGCGATGATCCTCGGCAAACTCAAGGCCGACGCCGAGATGCGTCTGGGCGAAACGATCACCGAGGCCGTCATCACGGTTCCCGCCTATTACAATGACACGCAGCGCCAGGCGACCAAGGATGCAGGTAAAATCGCCGGTCTCGAGGTGCTGCGGATCATCAACGAGCCGACGGCTGCGTCGCTGGCGTACGGGCTCGATAAGAAGACGGATCAAAATATCGCGGTGTACGACCTTGGCGGAGGAACGTTTGACATATCGGTGCTGGAGATCGGTGATGGTGTGTTCGAGGTGAAAGCCACAAACGGCGACACCCAACTTGGCGGCGACGACTGGGACAATGCCGTCATCGACTGGGTGCTCGACAGTTTCAAGGAGGAGAACGGAATGGATCTACGGAACCAGTCCGACGCACTGCAACGCATCAAGGAGGAGGCCGAGAAGGCCAAGATTTCTTTATCGAGCTCCACGAGCTACGACCTGAACTTGCCGTTCATCACTGCGGATGCCAGCGGCCCCAAGCATATCAACCTGCAATTGTCACGGGCCAAGCTGGAGCAGTTGTGCGAGGATTTGTTTGAGCGCACCCTTGGCCCGGTGGAGGCCTGCTTTAAGGACGCCGAAGTGAGCGCGAACGACGTCAAGGATCTCGTTCTGGTCGGTGGAATGACCCGGATGCCCAAGGTGGTTGAGACTGCTGAGGCCGCCATCGGCAGGAAACCCAATCAAGGGGTCAACCCGGACGAAGTCGTTGCGGTTGGTGCTGCGATCCAGGGAGGTGTCCTGAAGGGTGACGTCAAGGATGTTCTGTTACTCGACGTCACGCCGCTCTCGCTTGGCATCGAGACCATGGGCGCGGTGATGACAAAGCTCATCGAGCGCAATACCACCATTCCGACCAAGAAATCGGAAATTTTCTCCACCGCTGCCGACAACCAGCCGGCTGTGGACATCCACGTGCTACAGGGCGAGCGCGAGTTCTCCAACGACAACAAGAGTATCGGTAAGTTCCAGCTGACCGATATCCCGCCCGCGCCGCGCGGCACTCCGCAGGTCGAGGTGACGTTCGATATTGACGCCAACGGCATTCTCAACGTCAACGCCAAGGACCTTGGCACCGGTAAGGAGCAGAAGATCACCATCACTGCCAGCAGTGGACTCTCGGAGGAGGACATCGAGAAGATGAAGCAGGACGCGGAGACACATGCCGATGACGATAAAAAACGCCGTGAAGAGGTGGACCTCTGCAACAACGCTGACAATCTGGCCTACCAGACGGACAAGATGCTCAAGGAAAATGGCGACAAGCTCTCCGGCGACAAAAAGAGCACGCTCGAAGCGGCCAATAATGAATTGAAGGACGCGCTGAAAGGCTCCGACTCCAACGCGATAAAGCTCGCCACGGAGAAACTGCAGCAGGTTGTGCAGGACGCCTCCGGTGATATATACAAGGCCGCTCAGGAAGCTCAAGCGGCCGACGGCGCGGAGCCAGACGGCGATGCACCGGACGAGGATGAATCGGCCAGCAAGGACGAGGGTCCCATCATTGACGCCGAGGTCGTGGAGGAAAAGGCCGACTAAGATTTTAGCCGCGCTTGGCCGGAACCGGGTGGTTCCGACTTTCCGGCGCGACAAACTTCCCCGCCCATGGCGGGAACAAAACAGCAAGTTAGATAAAAACAAACATGGCACTAAAACTAAAACCGCTTGGCGATCGCATTATTGTTGAGCCGATCGAGGAGAATGAGCAGCAATCGGAGGGTGGTATTATCATTCCGGATTCTGCCAAGGAAAAACCGACCGAAGCCAAGGTACTGGCTTTGGGTACCGGCAGAACAGACGACGATGGCAAAAAAATTGCCTTCGAGGTCAAGAAGGGCGACAAAGTGTTGATCAGCAAATATGGCGGCACCGAGGTCAAGGTCGACGGCAAGGAACTCAAGATTTTGAATTCCGACGACATCCTTGCAATCATTGGATAAATTTGGAAAGGAATAATAAAGTATGTCAGCAAAACAATTAAAGTTTGATGAATCCGCGCGGCAGGCCTTGTTGAAGGGTGTCAGTACCCTGTCCAAGGCCGTGACAGCAACACTCGGCCCCAAGGGACGCAACGTCGTTCTCGACAAGAAGTTCGGCTCCCCCACAGTCACCAAGGACGGTGTCACTGTGGCCAAGGAGATCGACCTTGAGGATCCGTATGAAAACATGGGTGCCCAGATGGTGCGCGAGGTTTCAAGTAAGACCAGTGACGCCGCCGGCGATGGGACCACCACGGCAACTGTACTTGCCGAGGCCATCTACAGTGGCGGCCTCAAGCACGTCACCGCAGGGGCCAGTCCGATCGCCATCCAGCGCGGCATCCAGAAGGCGGTTGAGGCCGCAGTAGGTGCACTCGACAAGGCCTCCAAGAAGGTCAAGGACAAGGAGGAGATCAACCAGGTCGCCACGGTGTCCGCCAACTGGGACGAGGAGGTCGGTGAGATCATCGCCGACGCCATGGACAAGGTCGGCAAGGACGGTACGATTACCGTCGAGGAGGCCAAGTCCATCGAGACTTCGCTCGACGTCGTCGAGGGCATGCAGTTCGACAAGGGCTACCTTTCGCCGTACTTCGCGACGGATACCGATTCCATGGAGTGCCGCCTCGAGGATGCCTACATCCTCATCTTCGAGAAGAAGATCAGCAGTCTCAAGGACATGGTGCCGCTCCTCGAGAAGGTCGCCAAGACCGGCAAGCCGATGCTGATCATCGCCGAGGACGTCGAGGGCGAGGCCCTGGCCACCCTCGTGGTCAATCGCATTCGTGGTACGCTGAACATCGCCGCCGTCAAGGCGCCCGGCTTCGGCGACCGTCGCAAAGCCATGCTCGAGGACATCGCCATCCTAACCGGTGGCCGTTGCATCACCGAGGATCTCGGCGTTAAGCTCGAGTCTGTCGAGTTGAACGACCTTGGCCGTGCCAAGAGTATCGTTGTGGACAAGGAAAACACCACTATGGTCGAGGGTTCCGGTAAGTCTTCCGAGATCCAGGGCCGCGTGAACCAGATTCGTCGGCAGATCGAGGAGACAACCTCCGACTACGATCGCGAAAAGCTGCAGGAGCGCCTGGCCAAGCTGGCCGGCGGTGTGGCCGTGATTAACGTCGGTGCCGCAACCGAGACTGAGATGAAGGAAAAGAAGGCCCGTGTCGAGGACGCCCTGCACGCCACCCGTGCCGCGGTGGAGGAGGGTATCGTCCCCGGTGGTGGTGTCGCCTTGCTGCGTACCCGTCCGACTATCGAAAAGCTGCAACTCGAGGGTGACCAGCAGATCGGTGTCTCCATCATCAGCAAAGCCGTCGAGGCGCCGCTGCGCGCCCTGGTCGCCAACGCCGGCCTCGAGGGTGCCGTGATCGTTCAGGAAGTCCTGGAGAGCAAGGGCAATACCGGCTTCAACGTCGCGACCGAGAAGTACGAGGACTTGGTAAAAGCCGGTGTGGTGGATCCGAAAAAGGTGACCCGCACAGCGCTGCAAAACGCCGGCTCCATCGCCGGGCTGCTGCTGACCACCGAGTGCCTGATCACCGAGAT
>Ga0066372_10000438_pt1 | contig 15485 bp, 14 predicted proteins | sample Knorr_S15_td_250_FD_77011 | JGI IMG/M metagenome (GOLD analysis project Ga0066372, IMG submission 77011) | Marine microbial communities from Southern Atlantic Ocean transect - Knorr_S15_td_250_ad_251m_LV_A | ecosystem: Environmental > Aquatic > Marine > Oceanic | place: Southern Atlantic ocean... | reverse complement strand
TGTTACAGAATTTCATGAAAAACATAGAGGTGAGCATTCTTGGATAAATGGAGGATTTTTTGTATTTGAACCAGAAATTTTTGATTATTTACTGGATGGTGATTCAACTATCTTGGAGAGAAAACCATTAGAAACTTTAGCAAAGGAACAAAAATTGACTGCGTTTAAACACAATGGATTTTGGCATCCAATGGATACACTAAGAGATAAAAAACGTCTAGAAAATCTATGGACTTCGAATAATGCACCATGGAAGAAATGGTAATTTTGAATTAATCATTTAAATTTCAAACTAGGAGTGATTTAATTTATGAAAGTATTGATAACAGGTCAGAATGGATATGTTGGGAGAGTTTTAACAAATCTATTACTAGAAAATAAATACGATGTTTTAGGATGTGATATTAATTATTTTCCAACTACGTTTGATAATAATTTACATGAAATTTCTAATGTAGTCTCTGATATTAGAGACATTACTGAGAAAGATCTTAAAAAAGTAGATGTAGTCATGCATTTAGCAGGATTAACAAATGACCCTTTAGGAGAATTAAATTCAAAATTAACTCATGAAATAAATTATTTGTCAACTGTTAGATTAGCAAAAATTTCAAAACAAGCTGGTGTTCAAAGATTTATTTTTTCTTCATCATGTTCAACTTATGGTAAAAATTTAACATTCGCTAATGAAAATTCTGACTTAGAACCACTAACTGAATATGCAAAATCTAAAGTAAAATCTGAATCTGAAATTTTAGTCCTAAAGGATGAAGAATTTTGTCCAACAGTATTACGAAATGCAACAGTCTATGGAAATTCACCCAGTTTACGTTTAGATTTAGTGGTAAACAATCTTACCGCTTCTGCATTTGTCACAGGTAAGGTGAAATTATTAAGCGATGGCACAGCATGGCGACCACAATTACATGTTGAGGATATGTCAAATGCATTTTTGACAGTCATGGAATCTTCAGAAGAATTAATTCGTGGGCAGATATTTAATGTAGGAAATAATGACGAAAATTTTAAAATATATCAAATTGCTGAGGAAGTTAAAAAAATAATACCTGGATCAGAAATTGAATTTGTAAATAAATCTAACAAAGATTCCAGATCGTATAAGGTAGATTTTACTAAAATTAATAATACATTAGGATTCAAAACAAAATGGAATTTAGAAAAAGGAATAAAACAACTTTATGACTTTTTCAAAAAGGAAAAATTAGTAGAAAATGATTTTCATGATAAAAAATTCAACCGCCTAAAACAGTTAAAATGGCTTATTGAGAATGGCTTTTTAGATGAAAATCTGAGGCTCAATTAATTATCGGTGATATTTTGAAAATTCTAATTATTGGTGGAAGTTCAATTGTTGGTTTTAAGATGTTAGAATTCTTAAGAGAGAAAAAAGTTAATGTAGATTATACCTATTATTCCAATAACATCAATATTGAAAATGGTCATTATCTTGATATAAGAAATAAAGATGATGTTTTAAAATTAATCAGAAAAATTAAACCAACAGTTGTTTTCCACACATCAGCATTAATGATGGATGAATGTGAACTTGACCATGATTTGGCTGATTCAATCAATGTTCAAGGTGTATCTAATATAATTTCTGCATGTAAAGAAACAACTAGCAAGATTGTGTATGTTTCCACTTCTGTCGTATTTAATGGTGATAAATCCGAATATTTTGAAACTGATAATATTACTCCTACAACATATTATGGAATAACTAAAGGTAAAGCAGAAAATTTGATTAAAAAAAGTGGATTGAATTATTTGATTTTACGTACTGATGCACTTTATGATTGGACAGAAAGCTGGCATAAAGAAAATTCTGTAACAAGAGCTCTTAATACTATCAAAGCTGGAAAATCCTTGCGTGAAGTAACCGACTGGTATAACACCCCCACATATGTGTCTGATTTTGTATCAGCTACACTACGTCTAATTGAAAAAAATAAAGAAGGAATATACCATCTATCTGGTTCAGAATATATTAATAGATATGATTGGTCACTTCTTGTTGCCAAAATCTTTGGTCTTGAAAAAAATATAGAACCTATAAATTCTACAGAATTAAATTTACAGGTAAAACGTGTTAATATTAATCTAAACAACAAAAAATTATTTGAAGAATTAGGAATAAGAATGAAAAATGTTAAAGATGGTCTTCAATCCATGTTAGATAATAAAATTATAATTCCTACAAAAATTAATTCTCAATGTAGATTCTGTAACTTCACGTTAAAAGAACCTTGCATAGATTTAGGAGTAACACCATTAAGTAATTCATATTTAAAATTTAATCAAGTTAAAAAACCTGAAAAAAAATACCCATTACAGGTATTTGTATGTGAAAAGTGTTTTTTAGTCCAATTAAAAGAATATGTAAGTAACGAAGAAATTTTTCATGATTATTCCTATCTATCTTCATATTCAAAAAGTTGGCTAGACCATGCCAAAAATTATGTAAATATGGTAACCAAGCGATTTAATTTGAATAAAAAAAGCTTAGTTATAGAAATAGCTAGTAATGATGGATATCTATTACAGTATTTTTTACAAAAAAAAATACCAGTTATAGGCATAGAACCTTCTTCAAATATAGTTAAAATTTCTAGAAGAAAAGGAATTTCTACAATTGCTGACTTTTTTGGAGAAAAACTTGCAAAATCCATGACTAGTAAAAGTACCTTTGCAGATCTAATAATCGCAAACAATGTTTTTGCACATGATCCAGATATACATGATTTTGTTAAAGGTATAAAATTAATTTTGAAACCAACTGGTATTGCTACAATTGAAGTTCCTTCATTACTCAAATTAATTGAAAAAAATGAATTTGATACCATATATCACGAACATTTTTCTTATTTTTCTTTAGATATTTTGAAAAAAATTTTTTCGGATCATAATTTATCCATATTTGATATTGATGAACTACCAACTCATGGAGGATCTCTTCGAATTTATGTTAAACATAAAAATAATAAACAATTCGTTATCAATTCTAAAATAAATTATTTAATTAAAAAAGAAAATAAAGAAGGATTACATAAACTAAAAACTTTTTACAGTTTTAATAGAAAAATTAAAAATATAAAAACTGAATTAAATGAATTTTTGAAAAAAACAAAAAATTCTAAGAAGACCATCGTTTGTTATGGTGCTCCAGCAAAAGGAAATACTTTGTTGAATTATTGTAATATCACATCTAATGATATCCCGTATACTGTAGATAAAAATCCAATTAAACAAAATTTATTTTTACCTGGATCTCATATTCCAATTAAACATCCGAGTGAAATAATTAAAACAAAACCTGATTATTTACTAATTTTACCGTGGAATTTGAGTGAAGAAATAATGGAAGAAATGAGCTTTATTAGAAAATGGAATGGAAAATTCGTTATTCCTATTCCAAATTTGAAAATTCTCTAAAAATGATTTTAGATGAAAAATTTGTCCCGCAGTGTTTGTTCTACGTCAGTATATTTTTCTACTACATTATTTTTTTCGTCAGGATCATTCTCTAAATCATAAAGCTCTCTTGTATTACTATATTCATTTATTATTAATTTCCATTTTGACGTACGAATAGATTTTGTATTTGGTTCTTTAGGTGGTTTTTTATCGTCTAATGGATTACCAGTTTCAGAAAATGCAATTTTTTCCTCCATGGATTTTCCGTTCATTAAAGGTAGAAGAGATACGCCATCCATATTTTCATACGATTGATCTTGTTCAATTTCCAAATAGTTCAATATTGTTGGCATAAAATCTATTGTTCTAACCTGTTGAGTAACTTCAATTGGATTAATACCAGGGTAAATAAAATACGCAAATGTCTTTATGGTATAATCATAACAAAAAGCCCCATAAGCTCGTTCTCCGAATCTTTCACCAACACTTATTCCATGATCCGACATGATGAGTACTAATGAGTTTTTATCTAATTCAAGTGAGTTAATCTTTTCTAAAATATTTGTAAGATAGTCTTCCGCCTTTTTGAATTCCCTATCGTATCTTTCTTCATTTAATTTTCTATTTTTAAAATATTCTTTGCTATAATTATCATAAACTTTCAAAACTTCATCTGAAATCGTTGTATGTATATTACTGTACTGAAGATATAAGAAAAAATTAGTGTCACTATCATTTTTTATTTTCATCTGTTCTAATAATTCACTATGTTGTTGGGTTAAATCATCATTATGTGGATCATGTATCTTGAATTCATCAAATCCTTGTTTAGGTATTATAATTTCGCTATGGATATCACTACAAGTATAATAATTACGATCTTTGAGATACTCAGTAATGGTCTTAAATTTGTCTTTCCTGAATTTGTAGGTGGACCAATAACTGTTTGTTCCTGTTCTCACACCATAAGTACCACTGAAAACTGCATGCATTGCTGCAATTGTATGTGGTGCATAAGTTATCGAACTTGAGAAGAATGCTGATTTATTTTTTAAAGTTTTAAAGACTGGCGAGTTTTGTGCTCTATCTAATCTACCTCCATCAATCAAAATTATTATAACATTTTTTTTGTTCATTATATTTTATTAATAATATTGATATTAATCGTTACTAAAAATTCATTTTAGATATCCTAACTTTCTGAGTTCTGCTTCGACTTTTTTAGATTCATCTTTAGTAATGGATGGCGAATCATATACAGCTGAATCAGTTGTTATTTTTTGTAATATCACTTCCATTTCTTCAACAATCTGTGGATTTAAAGATGCAATGTTTTTAGTTTCATTTGGATCATTTTTTAAATCGTATAATATTACGCCTTTTGTAATATCTCTGCGTGATCTTAAATATTTGTAATTAGATGTTCGTATACCAATTACTTTTCCTAGTTTTTTAGCACTTACTGAGCCGCTTTCAATATAAGCAGGTTCTTCGATTAATGCTTTTTTATTTAAAGGAGGAACCAAACTTCGGCCATTAATCTCATTAAGATCACTAGATATACCAATCAACTCACATAATGTTGGAAAAATATCAACTTGTCTAACTTGTTGCTTAATCATTAAATTTGAGGGTATGCCAAAACCAGCAAAAATCAAAGGTATTCGAACTAATTCATCAAATAAAAATTCGTCATTTCTATCTTGGAGTGTACGAAACTGTTCTTGAGTCATGGTTTTTTCTCGTTTTTTTAATTCAATAGATTTTCTTGTTCTTTGAAGTTTGAAAAGGATAGGATCTGAAATTGCAGAAGGAATAATTTTTTTTGTCTTTTTAAATAATTTTGGAATCTTGATCTCATTCAGATCTTCGTTCAAAACTGATATGTAGTCACCATGATCTGAACTTAATACGAAAATAGTTTTTTCGAGATCAATTTTTTCTAAAAATTTTCCAATCCAAGTATCAATATATGATAACATTCTATCATATCCAGTATACCCAAATTCTTCTTTGTCAAACTCGGGGGGAAGATAGTATGGAGGACGCAGATCCATCAAATGAATAAAATAAAACCAAGGTTTGTCCATTTGTTCAAGTTTTTCTAATATTTGATTACCAAAACCAACTAACTGGACCCAGTTTTCTCTTTTGTCGTAAACGTAGTATTCATTATTATGAAAACTTTTAGTAGCCTTTTGGAAAAACGAGAGATCTGGTACAAAACTATTGAGAACATATCCTTCCTTTTTAAGTACATCAAAAAAATTTGGGACGTTGTGATCAAAATTAAAGTATGAAATACCACTTTTGAATGGGTATAATGAAGTAAATAACGAGCCAAGACTTGAACCTGTTTGATCTGCAGTAGATATTGCTTGTTTAAAACAAGCACCATTAGTGATTAATGAATCTAGATTTGGGGTAATGGATGATTTACTTTTTCCAATAGTTTTATCTGCTCTTAAAGAATCAATTGTTAACAAAAAGATGTTTGGTTTCATTCATTTAAAATTTTAATTTAAATGATATAAATCATATTCAGTAAAGCTTGGTATTCAATGAAAACAAGTTTTATGAAAAGAGGTAATTTAGCATCGCATAATAACTTCTCTCTATGAAGGAATAAAGACTATCAGATGCCTCTATAATCTTACCTTGCGATATTAAAGTAAAAAAATCAAGTCCTTCGAGAGATGCTATAAACTCTTTCTCTTTGTCATCAATTTTATCTTCTGATATAATTGCAAGCGTTTTAGTTGAATCAAATTCTTTAGGATATATACGATAAATTATTCCGTCAGAATAATCTACAACATACATTCCATCGTCATTAAATTTTATATCAGTAATTATACCAGGGATGGTAGCAAAAATTATTTCATTACTAGAATCCTTCAGATCTAGAACTAAATCCTTAGACAGGTTTGTATCATAAAAAATAAAATCATCTCTTTCAACATCTAGTTGAAATTTGTAGATCTCACCAAAATTAGTAGATCCTACAAATAACCAATCTTTGTACTTTTCAAAACTAATAAAATTTGGAAAAGCTATTGCTGTTGGACCGACGGTGTCATACCATGAGAATTTTGGGTCGGAGTATGAATAATCTTGAAATTCTGAATCATTTATCCTATCAAGATTATTACTAATTTCTGAATCAGATCTATATGACGATCCAATATTTAATGCCCAACCACCATTAAATTTTTCATATATCATGTTAATTTCATCGTAAGTACCTTCTCCATTTTCTGTTTCCCATAAGTTTTGAGTTACTGGATCAATTGCAAGACCAAAACTATTCCTTACTCCCATTGCATAAAGTTCTACAGAATTATTACTATCTATTTTGAAAATACCAGATTCAAAATTATTAGAATCTGGATAATTTTGATAGATACTTTTTGAGTCTCCATCACCCTTAAAGACATAAACATTATTGGCTTTATCAGCAGTCATTACTCCACCATGATGCCTAACATGATTACCATCAAAACTCTTTATTAAAATTGGATTAACTAACTCATTTCCATTCCATGTATATCGATATACAACATCATGAGTATTTTCATCTAAACCCCATTTATCATATTCAGCTTGTGAAAAAAATAGATAAACATATTTCTTTTCTGCAACAGCAATTCCTAATAAACCGGATTCAGAAAAACTTGTTACAGGTAAATCTAATACAAGTTTGATATTTTTATCTTGATTAAGATTGATATGAAAAATTTTCCCAGAATTTTTCTCTAAAACAAATATTCCATTTTCAGAAAAATCCATTGCCGTTGGATATTGCAAACCAATAACAAATTTTTCTATAGTATAATCTTCGTCAAAAATTACGGGCTGACTTGGTTCTGTACCGGTATGTGAACCATATACCTGTACCTGTAGAAAAGTGATAGAAAATATAAGCAGGAGGAATACGAAAATAAATTTCAATCAATAAAAAGCTCATACTTAATTATATAAATGATAAATTATATTTTATCAGAATCAATACTTCTAAACTAATAAAAATGATTCAGAAAGTAATTAATTATGAACAGGATTCTTGTTGTGGGTTATGGTTCGATAGGAAAAAGGCACGTAAAGAATCTTCTTAATCATACAGATTCACAAATTATCATATACACAAAACGTCAAGATTTAGATTTTAAAACAAAACATGTGATTGTCAGTAATTCTCTTGAGTATTGTCTCTCACAAAATCCAAATATTGGATTTATCTGTAATGAAACTGCAAAGCATGTACCAGTATCTATAAAATTAGCAAAGGCAGGTATGGATCTATTTATAGATAAACCATTATCTCATTCAATAAAAGGAATATCGACTTTAAACAAAACTGTAAAAGAAAAAAAATTGGTAACGCAAATGGGATGTCAACTTAGATTCCATGCATGCATTAGAAAAATACGACAACTGATAGCGCAAAAAAAAATCGGTAAAATAATCTCTGTACAAGCAGAAAATGGTTCTTATCTTCCAGATTGGCATCCATATGAAGATTATAGAAAAGGCTATGCAGCAAAAAAGAATTTAGGAGGAGGTGTGGTTCTAACACAAATCCACGACATTGACTATTTGTATTGGTTTTTTGGAAATCCTAAATCAGTTTTTTCGATAAATGGAAAATTTAGTGAATTATCTATATCGGTTGAAGATTACTCGGCTAGTTTACTACAATTTAAAAATAAAATAACAGTTGAGCTTCACCAAGATTTTTTTCAAGGTCCTGAATATAGAGGATGTAAACTTAAAGGTACTAACGGTGTAATTTCATGGAATTCAATAAATAACGAAATTAAATTCTATAATAACAGAACAAAAAAATGGAAAATTATTATGAAATTGAAAAACTTTGAAAAAAATCAAATGTACATTGATGAGATTAAACATTTCCTAAAATGTGTTAAAAATAGAAGAAAAACAATCAATATTTTAGATGATGGAATAAATACTATGAATATAGCGATTGCAATAAAAAAATCGGGGAGATATAAAAAAACTATTAAAACTGATTGAAATTTGATGAACAATAATAAATTAAAGCAAAAATGCAAAAAAATTAAATTAATTATAACTGATGTTGACGGTGTTTTAACTGACGGCGGTATGTATTATTCTGAAAAAGGAGAGATTATGAAAAAATTCAATGCAAAAGACGGAATGGGGGTTGAACTATTATTACAAAATAATATTAAAACTGTATTACTAACTCGTGAAAATTCTAAAATTGTAAAAAAGCGTGGTTTAAAAATAAAAGCTGCTTCTACTATTACTGGAATTCAAAAGAAAGAATTACATCTTGAAACAATTTGTAGGAAATTTAGAGTTTTGCCAAAAGAAATTGCCTATATTGGAGATGACATAAATGATATAGAAATTAGTAAGTTAGTTGGGCTTTCTGCTTCGCCTTTAGATGGAGTAACACAATTTAAAAAAAATGTAGACTATATTTGTAAAAATAAGGGTGGAAATGGGGCATTTCGTGAATTTGTAGATTTAATTATTATATCTAGAGGCAGATGAATTATCAAACATACTTATAAAAATAAATTATTGTGAGATATCATGACATTTGTTATTGCAGAATTAGGAACGAATCACATGGGTGATATAGAAATTGCAAAAAAAATTATTGATGTTGCTGTTGATGCCGGCTGTAATTCGGTTAAACTCCAGAAAAAAAATGTAGAAAAAATATACACAAAAGAATTTCTAGATTCCTCCTTAGATAGTCCATGGGGTACTACACAAAGAGAAATGAGACTGCACAGAGAATTCTCTGATAATGAATTTAAAAAAATTGATGCATATTGTAAAAAGAAAAAAATCCCATGGTTTGTTTCCTGCTGGGATGTTGAAAGTCAAAAACAAATGAAAAAATTTAAAACTAAATATAATAAAATTGCGTCCGCAATGCTTGTACATGATAAATTACTTGAAATTGTTGCACAAGAAAAAAAACATACATTCATTGCTACAGGCATGAGTACCCTAAATGATATTGAAAAAGCTGTAAAAATTTTTAGGAAACATAAGTGTTCATTTGAATTAATGCATTGTCACAGCGCGTATCCAATGCCTCCTGAAGAAGCAAATCTAAAACTTATTCCATTCTTGGCAAAAAAATTCCATTGTAAAGTTGGATATAGTGGTCATGAAGTTGCAGCAACAAACATTAGCATTCCTGCGATATTATTAGGTGCAACATCAATAGAGAGGCATATTACAATTGATAGAACTGCATTTGGCCATGATCAGGCTGCATCATTAGAGCCTAAAGGATTAATGCAATTAATGAGAGATATTCGGATTGTTGATAAAATCCTGGGTGATGGAAAGAAAAGAGTATGGAAATCAGAAATAGAGACTAGAAAGAAATTAAGACAAAAATTTGTCTAGATGGAGAAAAAATAGCAATGAAAAAAATGATTATAACTGGTTCGAAAGGTTTGATTGGGACCGAATTATGTAAATTTTTTAAAAAAAAATACAGATTATTGGAATTGGACTTAAAACTTGGGCATGATTTATCTGATGAAAAATTTGTAAAGAAATGGTTTAAAGAAAATCATGCTGATTATCTAGTAAATTGTTTTGCGCTTAACGATCACGTTGATCAAAAAAGGAAAAAATCTACATTATATGATTTTTCATTAGAATCTTTTAATGATTATTTGCAAGTGAATCTTACTTCGCTGTTTTCTGTTTGTAGGGAATTTTCTAAAAATAATAAAGTGGGTTCCGTTGTTAATTTCTCATCTACATATGGTTTGGTTTCTCCTAATCCTAATCTTTATCATGGTTCTCACAAGCATATTGCATATGGTGTTTCTAAAGCAGGCGTGATCAATTTAACAAAATATCTTGCGACACATCTTGCTCCAAATATACGAGTAAACTGTGTTGTTCCAGGTGGTGTGTTATCCAAACAAAGTAAAAAATTCCGTGATTCATATTCTAAATTAACACCTATGAAAAGAATGATGCATAAAAATGAACTAAATGAAATAATAGGATTTTTGTGCAGTAGTAATTCAAGTTATACTACTGGTTCAGTTTTTGTTATTGATGGTGGATATACCATTTGGTAAATTTTTAGTCCATGAAAAAATTCTTGCGTGCTTGAAATCCTTTTTTACTATCCTCTTCAAATGATTCCAAAATTCCTTCATATGGTTTAATCTTTGAATTAATATTAAAAATTAATGGATTTTCTTCCAAGAATTTTATTATATCCTCCATAGTAAAGTGTTGATTTTTATAATACAAATTTTCAAAAATTTCTTTTATCAGTTGATAGTCTAATTCATAATCTAGATTAAATCTATAATGTGAAACATCTTTCAAATAATCTACTCTGTACATCTTATATTTTTTAGGTTGCATTACAACATATAGTGATACGTGTTCTCTCTCTGATGGTTTTTTTGCATTATGATACATTTCATCCAGAATTTTTTTAGAAAAAACTTCTACATTAATACCATCTGGATATGTTCTAGGTAATGGAAGGCAGTTACTTACATAATCATAATTATTTTTAGTATAGGTTTTAACTACTTCATCAAGAATTGTATGGTTTAGTAATGGAGTGTCTGATGTTAATCTAACAATAATATCTGCATGGGTCATATCAGATGCCATTTTATATCTAGATAAAACATCGTTTTCTGAACCACGAAAGCATAAGATCTTATTCTCTTTACAAAAATCTTCTATTACGTCATCATTTTTGTTTGTGCTAGTTGCAACAACAATTTTGTCCACTGTCTCTGTAAATTTTATTCTCTCTATCATGTGCTGTAAAAGTGGTTTTTTACATGCCTGCAGCATTATCTTTCCAGACAATCGCGATGAACCCATTCTAGCTTGTATTATCGCAACTATCATAGCAATTTAATTTGTAAGATATTTGATATAACACTGTATCTATAGTATTCTTTCTACACAAACAATATTTAGTAAACATACTCTGAAAAATTATGGTGATTATATTCTAAATGAATGAAAGTATTGATGTTTTTAGCATAAAAAATAAAGTGGTTGTTATTACTGGGGCTGGTAGAGGAATTGGACGCACGTTTGCTGTGAATATGGCTAAATTATCTGCTTATGTTTACTGTTTCGATATTAATTTCCCAACAAAAATACCATATACTCTTTCTAACAATTTGTTTCATGTTAAATGTGATCTGACAAATACGAAAAAATTTGGCATGGAATGTAAAAAAATATTTTCCAGCCATAAAAAAATTGATGTTCTTATAAATAATTTGGGAATGACTGCTACTGGAAAACCTGATAAAGTTTATTCTGGTAAAGATTGGGATCAGACACTAAAAATTAATCTAACTGCTTCATTCAATTGTAGTGAAACAGTAATTAAATTTATGAAAAAACAAAAAAGTGGTTCCATTATTAATATTACAAGTATTAATGCTGAACTTGGTTTCCCTAATAATCCTGCTTATATTGCATCTAAGGGCGGATTAAAAATGCTTGGAAAATCTTTAGCAAGAGATTGGGGAAAATATGGTATTCGAGTAAATAATCTAGGACCTGGATATTTCAAAACTCTAATGAATAAAAAAAGTTGGGAAAATCCTAGAACAAGAAAAGCTAGAACGGTTAGAACTATGTTAGGTAGATGGGGTGAAATTGATGAACTTGTTGGTCCATGTATATTCTTAGCCTCTGATGCTTCTCAATATATTACCGGTCAAGATATCTATGTTGATGGAGGATGGACGGCTAATGGTTTATCTTAAAAAGTAATTATTTCAAAAAATCGACAAATTTCATATTTTCAATCCTATTACCAAACAACGAACCACCTTCAGTAGCATTAATAGTTCTAACCCATTTTGGTGTGCGTACTACCAAATCCAAAAAAGCCTCTCTATAGAAATCAAATATTGGATCAGACAGAGCTTTAATTTTAAGATCAACATTTGTAATTTTTTTAAAAAACTTGCCGGCTTTTGATTTATTGTTATTATATGCTTTAAGGTAATCACGATAATGCCGAATATTTTCAAGAGGTGTATCAACATGATAACCCAAATCTAATCCTATCAAGGCAACTGGAGAACACCCAAGTATTGCCCAAGAAAAAATCCATGAAAAAACACCCACGTTTCCACCAGTTTGCATACCTGGAAATCCTTTTGGATTTTTATCACTTTTTGACATCATGTTCATAATTTTATTTACTGATTCAAGTTTTCTAAAATCATCAATTAATGGATGAAACCAGAAAATTTTAAGACCATTTTTTTTACAAAGTTCAACTACTTCATGTTTGATACAAGTAGATAATACAGCTGAAATTCCTTTACTGTATTTTTTAATGATCTTGTCATCATATAATTTTACTGTAACATCCTTAGGTTCGATGGAAAGGACGTAAAATTTAGGAAATTTTTTTGGGGTAATACCATTTTTCAAACATGGAATTAGCATTCTATCAGTACAAACAATTGCACCATTATAGTTACTATTTGATAAAATTTTCAAATGGTTATTTTTTTCTACACTAGGGCCGCCTCCTATCACAACAGCAGAATTTTTCGGTCTATGATTTTTGATTGATAATTTTACATTCTTAAATCCACTTAGCTGTTTAACGTTATTTCCATTTAAAAAATCAGGAATATTTCTTGCAAAGTTATACATCCATAAATCTATCAGATCTGATGTATTTTTTTGAATTAAATCAAAATTTTTGCTTTGTTTCATATTTTGATATTTTTTTAATTACTACAAATCATCTGCCACAAAAACATCTTCTAAACCTTCTTCCCTAAACACAACAAACGATCCTTGACCAGCCCTTTGAGCCAACCTTCTTCTTTCTTCCTCAAGTCTTTGTTGTCGTTTTTTTGTTTTTTTGTCTTCAACTTTTTTATGTTTAGGTAATTTATAATTCGCTTTAGTTAATGGCATTAAAACAAATATCAAAATTTTATATTTAAATTTTTCAGATTAGAATTGATAGAAATTTGATGAACTATTTATAAGGTAACGAAAGATTGGAAAAATATGAAAGTCTTGTTGATTAATCCACCAGTTAGACAAAGGCAGGAACCATCAGATATACCAATAGGATTAGGTAACATTGCAGCTATTACTAAGAATGAAGGACATCATATTGCATTTTTAGATCTAAATGCAAATCGTGTTCCACTACAAGTTGCAGCAAATGAAATAATGATAGATGATTATGATATAATTGGTATTGGTGGACTTAGTAGTCAATACAAGGAAATCAAAGCAATTATTCCAGTTTGTCGGCAGATTCATCCTGACGCACTGATTGTTGCAGGTGGTGGATTTGTAACATACATGCCAGATAAAATGTTACAATTGAGACCAGAGATAGATATTATTGTAATAGGGGAAGGTGAAGAAACTTGGAAGGATATTCTTAAAGAAGGACCGGATGGTGACTTTTCAAAAGTTAATGGAATTGCGTATAGATCTGAAAATGGTAAAATAATTTACACAGAACCAAGACCGTTGATTTCTGATATTGACACAATTCCGTATCCTGCATACGAACTGCTAGATCTTGATAAATATGGTAAAAATTATGTGTATGCTGACACGGGCGGAACAAATATGAGAAAAACTAACATTGTTACTGAACGTGGATGTCCTAGGCAATGCACTTTTTGTACACATAATGGAATGAGTAGATGGGATCAAATAGTTTCTATTGGAAAAGAGAAAGTTAGGGAATTAGACGATGAGTTTGGTTTTCAACAAATTGCTCGGTTTAATTCTCCACGATATGTGGTGGATCATATGCTTCATCTTGCTGAAAAATTCAAAATGGAATATGTCTTTATTGCTGATGAAAATTTAACATCGAATCGAAAACGAACAATTGAATTATGCAATTTAATGATTGAGCAGGATCTTCCAAGTAAAGTGAAATGGGGTACATGTGGCGACGCAGCATCAGTTGATGATGATATTATCGCTTTGATGAAAAAGGCAGGAAGTACATTCATTACTTTTGGAGGTGAAAGTGCTAGTGATAAGGTCCTAAAATATGACATCCAAAAAGGAACCACTAGAAAAAATAACCAAGATGCTGTTGATACTATGAAAAGGCAGGGAATGGAACCTTTAATGACTTTCATGCTAGGTAATCCTCATGAAGATATAAACGACATACTGGAAACAACGGATTTCTTTGTAAAAAATAATCTTTCATGTGACCCATTCATTTGCACGCCTTATCCAGGCACAAAACTATACTTAGACTATGAACAACAAATACTTGAACAGTTTGACGAGAGATTGGCAGAGGTTAAAAATTTACCAAAAGGTTCCATAGATGAAGAACTAATTGCACAATGGAAAGAACGGGCCTTGGATAATTTTCTTTCTTCGTTGGATGATGCAGATGTATTAAGTGCTCATGTAAGTCAGGTTTTTAATCATCATGATCTGTTAGGATTAAAGGCATTGATGTTTGCACATGATATACCTAGAATTCTAAAAGTATCTCATATGCGCAATTGGCCACATGATAAAAAATGGGCAGAACACTGTCCGGTTTGTGCTGCAAAAAATGAAATAAGTCAATTAAGTCAGATTAATGAAGCCCTATTTACCCCTACTGCTACAACGGGTGAATCAGAGCAGATTTAATTTTTTATCATCTTCTTTTTGAATTCTCGTGCTAAATTTTCAAGATTTTGTTTTTCTTTGATTAAAAATTCCTCCATATTAGATTCTGGTATTTCTACATCAACCAAATTACCACCAAAATAGAAGTGTTTGAAATAACTTAACTGAAATGCAAAATAATCGAAAATAAATGAGTTTTCTTCCAAAATATCAAAATATTTTCCAACGTAATTAGGATCTACCTTTTTTTCTAAGGAATTTTCAATTAGTTCACGTAGTTCGTTTTTAGAATTTAGTTTTGATACAGATGGTAGTAGAGTATAATCGTTATCTGCAAATGTTATAGCGGGTTTGTTATAGAATGTAGATTCGAGAGCAAGTGTTCCAGA
>Ga0066372_10000437_pt1 | contig 15486 bp, 11 predicted proteins | sample Knorr_S15_td_250_FD_77011 | JGI IMG/M metagenome (GOLD analysis project Ga0066372, IMG submission 77011) | Marine microbial communities from Southern Atlantic Ocean transect - Knorr_S15_td_250_ad_251m_LV_A | ecosystem: Environmental > Aquatic > Marine > Oceanic | place: Southern Atlantic ocean... | reverse complement strand
ACATCGAGAAGATATTCAAGAAGGAATTGAAAATTGCCCCCAAACTCTAAACAGATTATTTACTGGTGAGAATAAAGGAAAGCAAATATTAAAAATCTAAGCAGAATTTTCAGAAATTTTATCCACTAATTTAGCAAGAATATTCATTCTTTGTGAGGCATCAAATGCTTCTAACAATACTTGCTTTTGAATTTGAGATAATGGAATTAATCCTGCTAAATGATAACTAACGGATTCAGCAGAAAGTAAATCTATCTCAAGCGGGAGCGACTTAACCTGAGGATGCTCTTTAAGTTGACTTAAAACATTAATTAATTCTGGAAATTTTGCAAGAACTGCCTGATCATCTACAACCGGTTCGGGAATTAGAGAAATTTTTGCATAATGAAGCCCTGATTCTGCTTGTTCTACTGATTTAATTGAAACCTTTTGAGTGCCTTTTACAGTTATCCCAAGTAAACCATTTGGCAATTGATTGAAATCAATAATCTCAACAAAAGTGCCTTGGGACATAAAACTATCACCAGATGTATTCTTCTTACTTAATGTAATAACAAAACCTGTTTCATTACTCATACAATCCTTCACCATGGATAAATACCGGGGTTCAAAAATTTGGAGTGACTGAATCGTTCCTGGTAAGACAACAACTCCTATCGGAAAAACAGGTAATTTATTAATGTGCAATTTGCTCAATTATCGGTTCCGTTATTTTCTTGCTATCTTTATTGCTCATTATCAGAATAACATTATATTGATCTAATATTTTTTTTAATTCATCTAACAAGGGCTCAATGGCATTATAAACATTCTCTTGATCAATCTCCTTTGAGAGATTTAACCACAATACTTTGTCTAACCCCTCAGCGCTTTTAAAAAGCTCTTCGCCATGATAACCACTGGACATGGTGTTAGAACCAAGCTCTATAATACCCAAAATTTTTTCCTTTCCACTAAAATTTTTGGCTGCATTTATTGTGGTTAAGATAGCCGTTGGATGATGCGCGAAATCATCTATGATTACTTTATTTTCATCCCGATAAATAATTTCAAATCGCCTTTTAACACCTTTAAACTGAAGAAGAGCCTCATAAGATTTTCTTGGGTGGATGCCATGCAAATAAGCAGCATAGATAGCCATAATTGCATTTTGATGATTGTGTGTCCCAAGAAAAGGTAAAACGTTTAAATCAAATTCCTCACCTTTAAATAAGATAGATGATTTATGAAATGAAATGGTATCCTCGCGCCCCAATTCATGCTTCTTAGCCCAGCAACCCATATCTAACAATTTTTTAGCATTATTGTCATTCTTGTGAATTAAAACATTGCCGTTAGCGGGCACCGTCCTAACAGCATGATGAAATTGATTATAAATATCATCAAGATCAGAAAAAATATCTGCATGATCAAATTCAATATTATTAATTATGAAAGTGTCTGGATGATAATGAATGAACTTTGAGCGCTTATCGAAGAAAGCTGAGTCATACTCATCAGCCTCGATAATGAAAAACTCTGAACTCCCAAGCCGTGCAGATGAATCAAAAGATTGGCTCACTCCTCCAACCAAATAACCAATATCTACCTTCTCATGCAAAAAAATCTGACAAAGCATAAATGAGGTTGAGGTTTTTCCATGGGTTCCAGAAACAGCTATAACTATCTTGTCTTTTATGATTTCTCCCAACATTTGGGGCCCAGAGATATAAGACAACTTATTATTTAAAATATATTCAACCGATTCATTTCCTCTGCTCAAAACATTGCCTATTACGTACAAATCTGCCTCAGGTAAATCATTAGCGCCATAACCCTTAATCATTTCCACACCTAATAAATCTAATTGATCTGACATAGGCGGATAAAACTGATGATCTGAACCAGAAACCCTATAACCTTTTTCTACAAGAATTTGAGCCAAGCCACCCATAAAAGTCCCACAGATGCCAAGGATATGAATGTTCATTTTTAAATATTTTTCTCCAACATTTGTTACCATAGACTAAATTTATTAATTTATAAACCAATGAAAAAAAATGCATTCTATGCTCAATCTGGAGGAGTTACTTCGGTTATAAACGCATCAGCAAGCGCTGTAATAATTGAATCAAAGAAATACCCCGAAATAGGAAAAGTATATGCTGGTAAAAATGGAATCTTGGGAGCACTAAGAGAAGAATTAATTGATACTTCAAAAGAGACAAAAAGATTTATCGAAGATTTAAAATTTCGACCAGGGGGAGCCTTTGGTTCATGTAGATATAAATTAAAGGGTATTGATGAAAATTTAAAAGAATATCAAAGATTAATAGAGGTATTCAAAGCTCATAATATAGGATACTTTTTTTATAATGGTGGGAATGATTCTGCTGATACTGCACTCAAAGTATCTCAAATTAGCAATAAATTAAATTATCCATTGCAGTGCATCGCTATACCAAAGACCGTTGATAATGATCTAGCCATAACAGACTGTTGCCCAGGTTTTGGTTCGGTTGCTAAATATGTTGTAACTTCAACAATTGAAGCTGCTTTGGATGTCGAATCAATGTCAGAAAGCTCTACAAAAGTTTTTATTCTCGAGGTAATGGGACGGCATACTGGCTGGATAGCTGGCTCAAGTGTCCTGGCTAAAGAGAGCCACCCAGGAGCACCACATATTATTTTACTTCCAGAGATAAAATTTAATCAACAAAAATTTCTAAAGAAAGTCAAAGAAACTGTAGTAAAGAATGGGTTTTGCGTAATCGTAGCCTCAGAGGGAATTAAGAATTCAAAAGGAAAATTTATAGCTGAGTCCAGCATGAAAGATGCATTTGGTCACAACCAGCTTGGGGGAGTTGCTCCAATGCTTGGAGATTTAATTAATCAAAAACTGAAATTAAAAAACCATTGGGCCGTAGCAGACTACCTTCAACGAAGCGCAACTCATATATCTTCAGATGTTGATAGAAAACATGCTTATGAAGTTGGTAAAAAAGCTGTCCAATATGCGCTCAAAGGAATGAACGGAACAATGCCAATTATTAAAAGGACAAATAACCACCCCTATCGATGGAAAGTAGTTCCTGCTTCTCTAACAAAAATTGCAAACGTTGAAAAAAAACTTCCTAGTAGTTTTGTTTCTAAAGATGGCTTTGGTTTAACTAACAAAGCAAAGGTTTACTTTAAACCTCTGATAGGTGGAAAAATATCTATTCCAAATAAAATAATTTATCAGTCAGGTAAGATGCAAATGGTTCCAAAAAAATTAAAACCCTGGAACGAAAGCGTTTAAAATATTCCTATGGTAACTCGTTCAGATTTTAACCAATTTATGATGCCGGTATACAAACCTGCAGAATTTATCCCATCAAAAGCTAAAGGCTCATTGTTATGGGATAAAAATAATAAAATATATATTGATTTCGCTTCAGGGATTGCAGTTTCAAGCTTGGGACATTGTCACCCATTACTTAATAAAGCTCTTACTGATCAGTCAAAAAAAATCTGGCACCTATCCAATGCCTTAACCAATGAACCAGCTTTAAGACTTGCAAAAATTTTTTGTAAGCACACCTTTGCTGAAAAAGTATTTTTTTCAAACTCTGGAGCAGAGGCGATAGAAGGCGCAGTAAAAACTGCTCGCAAATATGCTTATTTAAATTTTAGTAAAACTAAAAATGAAATAGTTGCTTTCTCAGATGCATTTCATGGAAGGACAATGATGGCTATTGCTCTCAATGGATCAGACAGAATGACAGAAGGTTTTGGTCCTATGCCAGGCGGAATTAAACATCACCCATTCAATGAAGAAAAAAACCTAGAAAAAGTAATCAATAAAAAAACTGCTGCAGTTGTCATAGAACTTGTCCAAGGTGAAGCTGGAATTATTAAAGCTAAAAAAAACTTTGTGCAGAAAATTAAAAAACTATGTAAACAACATAAAACTTTAATCATAGTGGATGAAGTCCAATCTGGAGCAGGAAGAACAGGATCATTGTTTGCATATAAACAATTTGGTCTAAAGCCAGATATTATGTGCTGTGCAAAAGGAATTGGTGGCGGTATTCCTATTGGAGCTATTTTAACCTCATCTAAAATTGCTGAATCTATGCAAATTGGATCTCATGGTTCTACTTTTGGAGGAAACCCTCTTGCTTGCGCTGTATCTGAGCAAGCCATGAAACTAATTGCTACAAAAAAAATACTTAATGGTGTAAAAAAGAAAGAAAAATTATTTGTAGATGGGCTAAAAGAAATAAACAAAAAATTTAATTGTTTTGAAAACATAAGGAGTGCTGGTCTTTGGATAGGTTGTAAATTAAAAGTCCAGGAAAACTTTAATCTAGATACCATGATGAAAACATGCTATTCAAAGGGGTTAATGATTTTAAAAGCTAACAATAATACTATGAGAATTGCTCCAAGCTTAATTATCGAAGATAAATTAATTATAAAAGGGTTAAAACTTCTACAAGAAGCTATCCAAGATCAGCTTCAGTAGCTTTTATAATTTCTTGAAGTTTAATTTGACCATTATATCCGCTCGGAAGAACTTTTCCTCTTTTAGCTCTTACAGAAAAATATCCCTCTAATTCTTTAAGGGTCCAAGATTTACCACCTGTCTTTCCTTGGTGGTGGATATGTAATTGGCTATCTTCAGCTAAACAACAAATGTCCATCATGTATTCTTTTCCTTCATTAAAGCTTTTTGTTGGGATATTAATAATTTTATTTCCCTTGCCTTTTGGAAGAAATGGAAGTTCCTCTATATTAAAAATCAGCATTTTGTTAGATACTTTCTCTTTATTATCTCGAGCTGAAAACACTGCTGCTAAATACTTATGATCTTCATTCATTAATATTGGTGGTAATACAGATGATCCTTCTGGAGCTTTCATAAAAGCTTTTCCCTTTTTTTGGTTTGAAATAGCATTGGATAAATTACTGATAAAACCATAACCAGCTGAATTTGCAATTAATATCTTTGATTCATCTCCACCGATTGCTACCCCCTCAAAAGTTACACCTGACTCAGAAGAAATTCTTCCGGTTAGGGGCTCTCCAAGACCCCTAGCAGATGGGAGCGAATGGGCTAAAACAGAAAATGCCTTGCCTCTAGAATCAAAAAATACCGCTGTTTGATTATTCCTGCCTTTAGCAGAATGTTGAAGACTGTCATCGCCTCTAAAAGTTAATCCAGCAGGATCTATATCATGACCTTTGGCTGATCGAATCCATCCACCTTTAGATAAAACTATTGTTACAGCTTCTGATGTAACTACTTCTTCCTCAGAGAATGCTTTAGCATTAGAGCTTGATTCTATTGGAGAATTACGCTGATCACCAAAATTTTCTTTAATTTCTTTAAGTTCTTTTTTAATGTAAGTCTTTAGTCTCGCTTTAGACTTAATAATTTTTTCAAGCTCTCCTCTTTCTAGCTCTAAGCTTTCTTTTTCCTCTTCAAGTTTAATTTGCTCTAATTTTGCGAGTTGCCTAAGTCGAATCTCTAAAATAGCATTAGTCTGAATTTCAGAAATTTTAAATTTTTTCATTAATTCTTTTTTAGGATCATCGCTATTTCTAATGATGTGGATTACCTTATCAAGATCTACATAAACAATAAGCAATCCTTCTAGCACATGCATCCGATCATCAACTTGATCTAATCGATGCTCCAATTTACGCATCACGGTTTGCTGTCTAAATTTCAACCACTCTGAAATTAAATTATTTAATGCAAATACTCTTGGCGAACCTTTCAATCCAATGAGATTAATATTGAATCTGTAATTCTTTTGAAGATCGGTTGTTGCATATAAGTGATTCATAACCTCATTTGCATCAATTCGATTGGACTTTAAAGAAATAAGCAATCGAACTGGCTCTTTATGATCTCCCTCATCTCTTAAATCAATGACCATTGGCAATTTTTTCTTTTGCATTTGTTCAGCAATTTGCTCAAGAATTTTTGATCCAGAAGCTTGATGGGGTAAAGCGTTTACAACTACATCATTTCCCTCCTTAGCCCAATGAGCTCTGATTTTAAAGCTTCCTCTGCCTGTTTCATACATTTCAAGAAGTTCTTCTGATGAAGCAATAATTGAAGCTTCATTGCTAAAATCTGGACCTTTAATAAATTTAAGTAACTCCTTTGTCGTTGCTTTTGGATTTTTTAAAACATATATACAAGCATCTAAAACCTCTTCAATATTATGTGAAGGAATGTCTGTAGCCATTCCGACTGCAATTCCAGTAGTTCCATTAAGTAAAATACTAGGAATTTTTGCTGGCAAAATTGTTGGTTCCAATAAAGAGCCATCAAAGTTAGGCTGCCAATCAACAGTTCCAAGTTTTAATTCAGAGAGTAGCAGATCAGCGAAGCCTGTAAGCTTTGATTCTGTATATCGCATTGCAGCAAATGATTTTGGATCATCCTGAGTTCCCCAATTACCTTGCCCATCTACCAATGGATATCTAAATGAAAAATTCTGAGCCATCAAAACCATGGCTTCATATGCAGCACTATCTCCATGAGGATGAAATTTACCAATAACATCTCCAACTGTTCTTGCTGATTTCTTATATTGAGAACCTGCATTTAAACCTAACTCACTCATTGCATACAAAATCCTTCTTTGAACAGGCTTCATTCCATCACCAATATGGGGCAATGCGCGATCTAAAATGACATACATTGAATAATTTAAATACGCTTCTTCTGCGTATTCTTTAAGACTTATACTATTTATATTTTTATTCATAATTAAACACTGACAATTTTTCCACGTTTTTCAAGCCATTCTTTTCGAGCTCCTGCATTCTTTTTAGACAGTAGTAAATCCATCATACTATTTACATTTTCAGAGGGTCTCACAGTTAACTGAACTAATCTTCTTGTCTTGGGATCCATAACCGTTTCTCTTAACTGAGATGGGTTCATTTCTCCAAGCCCCTTAAATCGCTGAATCTCAATCTTTGGCTTCCCTTTTTTTAACTTTAGTTTCTTAATGATTGAGTCTTTTTCAGCCTCATCAAGAGCATAAAAAACTTCTTTTGCACAATCAATCCTAAATAATGGTGGCATAGCAACATAAATATGTCCTGCAAGAATAAGTGGTTTATAGTGTCTTAAAAAAAGAGCACATAATAAGGTTGCGATGTGTAGCCCATCAGAGTCTGCATCAGCTAATATACAAATCTTTCCATACCTAAGGGAATCAATATCTGGGCTTCCGGGATTTACACCTATAGCAGTTGCAATATCTTTAATTTCTGCTGATTTAATAATTTCTGAACTTTCAAGATCCCAAGTATTTAGAATCTTGCCTTTCAGGGGCATAATTGCTTGAAATTTTCTTTCTCTGGATTGCTTTGCAGAACCTCCAGCAGAATCTCCCTCAACAAAGAATAATTCTGTTTCATTTAGATCAGTACTATTACAGTCCGAAAGCTTGCCAGGCAAAGCCGGACCCTGAAAAGATTTCTTTCGATCTACAACTTTTGTTTCTTTTATTCTTGCCTGAGCAGATATAATAGCAAGTTCTGCAAGTTTTTCTCCTTCTTCAGTATGTTGATTAAACCAAATACTCAAGACATCTTTTGTTGTTGTAGCAACAAAGGCTTGGTGATCTTTGGAATCTAGCCGCTCTTTGGTCTGACCTGAGAATTGTGGGTTAGTTAACTTAGATGAAACTACGAAAGTGCTATATTGAATTACATCATCTGCTGTAATTTTTAATCCTTTGGGTATTAAATTTCTAAATTCACAAAATTCTTTAACTGCATCTAGTAACCCCCCTTTGAACCCATTTAAATGAGATCCCCCTTGAGTGGTGGGTATTAGATTTACATAAGATTCACTCATTAAGTTCTTTACAGGTTGAGTTGACCAATTCAAAACAAAATCAAGCGCATTGTCATCAACTATCTTACTGCAGGAAATAGATTCTTCTAATAACAAATCAACCCCCTCAGAGGATTCGACTAAATAAGAAATTAATCCATTCTCGTAATTCCATGAGATTCTTTCTGCTTTTTTCTCATCAACATATTTAATAGTAAGCCCAGGACATAGAACAGCCTTAGCCTTCAAGAGATGTTTGAGACTCTCTTTGTTAATCTTGATCGTTTCAAAGTACTGTGGGTCTGGTTCGAAATGAATGGCTGTTCCAGTGTTCCTCGGTCCAACTTCACCAACTTGTTTAAGATCTGATTTCTTCTCTCCACCTTCAAAAAACATCTCAAACTGCTTGCCGTCTCTTTTAATTTCAACTGATAAATTTTTAGATAGCGCATTCACAACAGAAACACCAACACCGTGCAAGCCACCTGAAAAATTGTAGTCCTCGCCTGAAAATTTTGCTCCTGCATGAAGTTTGCACAGAATGAGTTCTACACCAGTGAGTTTATGTTCAGGGTGTTCATCTACAGGCATGCCGCGACCATCATCAAAAATTGAAATGCTTCCTTGCTTTGATAAAATCAATTTAATTTTTGAACAAAATCCTACAATCGCCTCATCAATGGAATTATCAATAACCTCTTGGATTAGATGGTTGGGTGAAGAAATATCGGTGTACATTCCCGGTCTTTTTCGAACAGGATCAAGACCAGATAGAACCTCTATCGATTTTGCATCGTAATCCTTGGCCAATCAAACCTTCCTATAAAGATTGTGTCCAGATTCAATAAATTCTTTGGACTTTTCTTGCATACCAACTTCAATAAACTGAATCTCATCTCCATGTTTCTTTTTTATATCTTGTGATATTTTCATTGAACAAAATTTCGGACCACACATTGAACAAAAATGTGCTGTTTTACCTGAATCTTTTGGAAGCGTTTCATCGTGATAGCTTCTTGCAGTTTCTGGATCTAAGCCTAAATTGAATTGATCTTCCCAACGAAATTCAAATCTAGCCTTTGATAATAAATAATCCCTTACATAAGATCCTTTATGACCTTTAGCTAAGTCTGCAGCATGAGCAGCAATCTTATATGCTATCAAGCCCTCTTTAACGTCTTCTTTATTTGGCAACCCTAGATGCTCTTTTGGGGTTACATAACAAAGCATTGCAGTGCCATATCTTCCAATTTCTGTTGCTCCTATTGCCGAAGTAATGTGATCATAACCAGGCGCGATATCTGTAGTTAGGGGTCCTAATGTATAAAATGGAGCATCATTACATAGCTCTTTTTCTTTAATTACGTTTTCTTTTATTTGATCCATAGAAACATGTCCCGGACCCTCAATCATGACCTGAACATCATGCTTCCATGCCTTTAAAGTTAATTCACCTAAAGTTTCTAACTCTGAAAATTGTGCCTCATCATTTGCATCTGCAATAGACCCTGGTCTCAAACCATCGCCTAAAGAAAACGAGATATCGTATGCTTTCATGATCTCGCAAATATCATCAAAATGAGTATAAAGAAAGTTTTCTTGATGATGGGCCAAACACCAACTAGCCATAATAGAACCGCCTCGGGAAACAATTCCAGTCAATCTATTAGCTGTCAAGGGGACATATCTAAGCAATACTCCAGCATGAATCGTGAAGTAATCAACCCCTTGCTCGGCTTGCTCAATTAATGTTTCTCTATAAACATTCCAATTTAGTTCTTCTGCTTTACCATCAACTTTTTCGAGAGCTTGATAAATAGGAACTGTTCCAATTGGTACTGGAGAATTTCTAATAATATCTTCACGAGTTTGATGAATATTCTTTCCAGTTGAAAGATCCATCACGGTATCAGCACCCCATTTTGTAGACCAAACTAATTTTTCAACCTCTTCCTCAATAGAAGATTTCAATGCAGAATTTCCAATATTAGAATTAACTTTTACTAAAAAGTTTGTTCCTATAATCATAGGCTCTAACTCAGTATGTCTAATATTTGCTGGGATAATAGCTCGTCCACTTTTAACTTCTTCAAGCACATAATCTGGAGTTATCTCATTTGGTAAATCAGTAGGCTTATTTGAATTAATATTTAAATGCTTAGCCTGATCTAGAAGAGCATTCTCTCTAACTGCAACATATTCCATTTCTTCAGTAACAATTCCTTTTTTTGCATAGTGCATTTGAGTTACATTACCCTTTCTAGATTTAACCCATTCATTCCTTAGTTTCTTAATGCCTTTAACATGAGGTTGAAAATTCGGATCAGATAATGGTCCTGATGTGTCATAAACAAGCAAGTCGGGATTCTGAACGACCCCATCTTCAGATGTAGTGTTTGTTTGGGTTATCTTTTTAAATGGTACTTCCAGGCCTGAGTATGGACTTTTTATATAGACTTTAGAGATAACTGTTTTGTTTTTAGTTAACATTTAATTAAAGTGAACTTTAAAATAATATTCTACTCTAACTAAATTGAAAGAAATGCATAAATTTTAGAGAATTTACCTATAAACTGAAATAATTTAGTTGACATTAGATAGTGAAAAGAGTTCTAATGTTAGCACTGTAAACATTATATATTATGAAATCAAAATATTTAATCACTCTTCTCTTATTTATAAGTGGCAACGTAGCATCAGATAGTTTGCTCGATATATATAATGATGCCCTAGAAAATGATCCCCAGTACAGATCTGCAGAATTTTCTTATCTATCTGGAAAAGAAATCAAAGTACAAGGGCGTGCTGCCCTGCTTCCAAATGTCACTCTTAGCGCTCAAACAAATTGGAATGAATACTATCAATTGGGAGAACTTCAAAATGAATACAATAATTTTAGTGCTGCGGCTCGAATAACCCAGCCATTAATTAGGTTGGATAGTTGGTTTAAATATCGTCAATCAAAATTTTTAACAGATGCTGCTGAGGCAGATTTTGCATATTCTCAACAAACATTGATTGTTAGGACGGCTGAACTTTATTTTGGAGTTTTAAGAGCAATAGATAATCTAAATGCTGCTCGATCTGAAGAAAGAGCTATCAAAAAACAGCTTGACCAAATTCACCAAAGATATGAAGTGGGTTTATCAGCTATTACGGAGGTTCAAGAAGCTCAACTTGCATATGATCTAAGTCTAGCGGCAAAAATTAGAAGCGAAGGAGCAGTTTATACTGCGAAAGAATCCCTCAATGCGTTGGTTGGAAGGGAAATAGTTTCTTTAAATGGTCTAGTAAATGATTTAAACGTTTCAAACCCAGTACCTGATTCTAAAGAAGAATGGACTAAAAAGGCTATTGAAAATAATTTTAGATTAAAGGCTGCAACCTTAAGAAAATTTGCATCCAAAAATAATGCTCGAAGCGTTGCCTCTGATCATCTGCCGAAGATAGATATTGTTGGAACTCAAATTGAATCAGAGACAAACCAATATACCTTTGATGGAGTAAATACTGGGGGCTTATTTAATATCACTATTCCAGATGAAACTCAGAGAGATACCTACAGTCTGCAACTTTCAATGCCAATCTTTCAAGGTGGAGCCGTTATTTCAAGAACAAAACAAGCATATGCAGAATCAAATAAATCTTCTGAAGATGCGCTATTTACAGAAAGAAGTGTTATTCAAGATGTCAGAAGTCAATTTTCTAGTGTTGTTACATTAGTGGCAAACCTTAAAGCTCAGAAGCAAGCTGTAATATCTGCAACCAGTGCTCTAGAAGCTACTAAAGTAGGTTATGAAGTTGGAACACGAAATATTGTTGATCTTTTACAGGCTGAAAAAAATCTTTACAGCGCGGAGAAGGACTTATCCAATGCTAAATATGACTACTTAATAACAACCCTCCGCTTGCATCTAGCTGCGGGCACTCTAAGCCCAGAGAATTTAATAGAAATTAATAACTTACTAAGTTAATGCCAGAACTACCTGAGGTAGAGACCTCAGTTCAAGCAATTCAAGAATTCAACAACCAAAAGCTTCAATCTATACAGGTTTATAACCCCAATCTTAGGTGGAAAGTAGATATAGCATCTCTTCATAAGATTAAAAATCAAATGGTTTACAAAATCAGCAGAAGAGCAAAATATATTTTATTTAATTTAGAAAAATCTCAACTACTTTTGCATCTAGGTATGAGCGGCACAATAAGAATTTCTCAAAAAAATTCAAATCTTTACAAAAAACATGATCATATTGAATTAGTCTTTAAGAAAGAAAAAATAATTTTTAATGATCCAAGAAGATTTGGTTCAATTCATCTAATCTCCAGTCCATATAATCATTTCTTGCTAAATAAACTCGGTCCAGAGCCTTTATCAGAAAACTTTAACGGTGAATATTTTTATCAAAAAATAAAGAACTCACTTGCCCCAATTAAATCTGCACTTATGAATCAACATAATGTTGTAGGAATAGGAAATATTTATGCTAATGAGGTACTCTTTGATGCAAGAATTCGCCCAACTAGGAAATGCCGAACCTTAACAAAAAAAGAAACAATCTCTATAGATTTTTCAATAAAAAAAATATTAAACCGAGCTATTGAATTAGGTGGTACAACCTTAAAAGACTTTCATCAGCCTGATGGCAACAAGGGTTATTTTAAAATTGAATTATCCGTTTATGATAGAGCCGACAAAAAATGCAAAGCATGTAAAAAACAATCTATCAAAAAAATAATTCTAGCTCAAAGAGCAACTTATTTTTGTAAAGATTGTCAGAACTAAGAAGACAGTTTTTTTGTTAAAGCCTCTTTAACATTTGGACTCACAAAACGAGATACATCTCCTCCAAATTCTGCAATTTCCTTGACAAGGCTTGAAGAAACATAAATCAAAGTATCCTTTGGAGTAAAAAAGATACTCTCTATGTCAGGTGCTAGACTTCTATTCATGGTCGCAAGCTGAAATTCATATTCAAAATCAGCAACAGCTCTTAAACCTCTAATAATGGCAATTGCATCATTTTCTCTTGCAAGATCTACTGTTAATTTATCTGAATATCCAATAACTTCTATTTTTGAATTATCTTTAAAAATGGATTCAATTAATTCAATCCTTTCATCAACATTAAAAAGAGGGTCCTTTAATTTACTTCCTGCCACACCAAGAATTACCTTATCAAAAAGAGCGCAGGATCTCTCAACAATATCTATATGACCAAAAGTAATGGGATCGAATGAACCAGGATATATTGCGGTTTTCATTCGCGCATCATACTAAATATTTTCCAATCATCAAAATATCTAATCTTTGAAGTTAAAAAAGATCATTATTCATAACTTTATTCCAAGCAGAAATAAAATCTTGAATAAACTTTTCTTGTGCATCATCACTAGCATATACTTCTGCTAATGCACGCAGTTGTGAATTAGAGCCAAACGCAAGATCCACTCTTGTTGCTGTACTTACTTTTTCTCCTGAAATACGATCTAATCCCTCATATGAATTTCCAGTTCCATTAGGCTTCCAAGCAACAGACATATCAAGCAACTTAGGAAAATAATCATTAGTTAATTTTTCCGGATTATCAGTAGAAATTCCATACTCACCATTACTAATGCCTAAAGATCTCATTCCGCCTAGGAGCACTGTCATTTCTGGTGCTGAAAGTCCAAGCAGTTGTGATTTATCAAGCATCATTTCTTCAGGAGAAACATTCGATAAAGATTTCATGAAATTTCTGAATCCATCAGCAGTCGGCTCTAGCACTTCAAATGACTCTACATCTGTCTGTTCTTGAGAGGCATCACCTCTTCCAGGGGTGAAGTCAACTTTTTTGCCTGAAGCATTTTCAATACCTACATTTCCTGCAAGAACAATAATATCAGCAATAGAGGCACCGGTCTCATCAGAAATTGATTCATATACAGAAAGTACACGAGCTAGTTGTTCTGGTTTGTTTGCCTCCCAATCTTTTTGAGGGGCTAAGCGAATTCTAGCTCCATTTGCTCCACCTCTCAGATCTGAGTTTCTAAATGTTGAAGCGCTTGCCCATGCAGTTTCTACCATTTCTTGAATAGATAATCCTGCATCAGAAATCTTGGCCTTGACTGAATCTACATCATAATCAGTGTTGCCTGCTGGGACAGGATCTTGCCAAATTAAATCTTCTTCCGGAACTTCTGGCCCAAGATATCTAGATTTTGGTCCCATATCTCTGTGAAGCAACTTGAACCATGCACGAGCAAAGGCATCAGCAAATTCATCAGGGTTCTCATGAAAACGTTTTGAAATTTCTCGATAGACAGGATCTTCTCGCATCGCAATATCTGCTGTAGTCATCATGGTTGGAACGCGAACTGAAGAATCCTCAGCATCGGGTGCCATGTCCTCTTCTTTCTGATCTATAGCATGCCAAACAGTCTTGCCCGCAGGTGTTTCCACCTTCTCCCACTCATAACCAAATAGAATATCGAAGTACCCGTTGTCCCATTGCGTAGGATTAGTAGTCCAGGCTCCCTCAAAGCCGCTGGTTATTGTGTCGCTACCCATGCCTGTTGCGTGGCTACTCTGCCAACCAAAACCCATGTTTTCCAATGGTGCTCCCTCCGGCTCGGTCTGCACATGATCTTCAGCCCCGGCCCCATGACCCTTACCAAAGGTATGTCCACCAGCTACAAGAGCAACAGTTTCCTCGTCATTCATGGCCATTCGACTAAATGTTTCTCTAATGTCTTTGCCGCTTGCAACTGGGTCTGGATCACCATCCGGACCTTGTGGATTAACATAAATTAATCCCATTTGAACAGCTCCTAGTGGATTAGCTAGATCTCTTTCTCCAGAATAACGCTCGTTGGATAGCCATTCTGTTTCCGCACCCCAATCGATATCCTCTTCTGGAGCCCAAATATCAGGCCTGCCGCCTCCGAAGCCAAATGTTTTTCCGCCCATTGATTCAATGGCTACATTGCCAACTAGGATAAATAAATCTGCCCAGCTTATTTTCTTGCCATATTTTTGTTTGATAGGCCAAAGAAGCCTGCGAGCCTTATCTAAATTGCCGTTATCCGGCCAACTATTTAAAGGAGCAAAACGTTGATTACCTGTATTTCCTCCACCGCGACCATCTCCAGTTCTATAAGTTCCGGCAGCATGCCAGGTCATTCGAATAAATAAGGGACCATAATGACCATAGTCTGCTGGCCACCAATCCTGGGAATGAGTCATGAGATCATTCAGATCTTTTTTTAAAGCTTTGTAATCTAATTTCTTAAATTCTTCACTATAATCAAAGCTTTCATCAAAAGGATCGCCTTTCCGATCATGCTGATGAAGAATACTTAAATTTAATTGATTAGGCCACCAATCTTTATTTGATGTACCGCTAGAACTGTTGCTGGTTAAACTGCCGTGCATAACAGGACATTTACCATCTAATGTTTTGCTGCTCATCTTATCTACTCCTCAATAAAATAAAATAAATTATTTAGAAATTATAAAGATAAAATACTTGAAAAAAAAATTTAATGACTTCTTTATAAAGAATCTACTATTTCAGTCTTTTGCCACTGTAAATTAAAATTCCTATTTACGAATTTAACTTGATTGCCTCGGCGCTCAAGCGTATCTTCATAAATTATTCCCAAATCTAATT
>Ga0066372_10000432_pt1 | contig 15558 bp, 8 predicted proteins | sample Knorr_S15_td_250_FD_77011 | JGI IMG/M metagenome (GOLD analysis project Ga0066372, IMG submission 77011) | Marine microbial communities from Southern Atlantic Ocean transect - Knorr_S15_td_250_ad_251m_LV_A | ecosystem: Environmental > Aquatic > Marine > Oceanic | place: Southern Atlantic ocean... | reverse complement strand
GTATTCTTCATCGAGGAATTCCTGTGGTTGGTGCGATCTGGTGCTCAATAACTCACCTTACTGGGAGTGGTGTCTATCATGCTCGATATGGAAGCGCACTCCATCTCAACGGACGAATTTTGTCAGATCCATCTTCACAAGTTAAGCGAAAATTAGGGGCAGCTCCAGGAGGGTCACCAGGAAGTACTCCTCATTGGGACAATCGAGTCACTGGCAGCGCTGCGTTTGAATTAGCAATGGTTTCGGCGAAGGTGTTTACGTCGGTTCCACTATGGTCTCTATCAATCTGGGATGTAGCAGCGGGCGTCTGTTTAGCGTGGTCAGCTAATTTGGAAGTATGGATAAGGCGAGATGACGGATGGGTCGAGTTTGAGAGATTTGACGCTGCACATAATGGTGTTAGAGAGTCTAAGAGCAAACACGTGTCTTTACGGTACTGGCGATCACCTCTGATTGTCGGGAATAGGCAGGCATGTCAATATTGGGTGACTCGAGCAGGCAAAGTACTGGGAGTAAGAGGACGTATTTCGCGACGACTCAGGAGATTTCTTAGTGTCTGAGTCTCATTCGGAATTAATTTTCAGGGAAATTAAGGAATCTTTCCATATTTCTTTCATTCCGTCAGCGTTTCTGAGACTAGCCGAGACTAAGGATTATCTGCCACATGTATGGCCAGCGTTAAAATTTTCTCTGGATACTATGGGATTTTTGAATTCAGCGCGTTATATGGCTGATATGGCAATGGATGCGACCGAAGAGGTGTATGAGCCTATTTTCTCTTTAGCTATTAATGAAACCAAAGAACTCGCCCATATAATAGATGTCTTTCACTATGTGCAGCCTCAAATCTTATTGATTTTGGCGGCGCTTCGGGAAGCCTTGGACCGTGACTCAGTAGGTGGCGCCGGCAGTGTTGAATCACGAGTTCTCACTGAAAGAGAATCAATCCACAGAAATACGGAAATAGCCTTAGAAAGAGAATTCAAAGAATCGGGTGATATAGCTGGTGTGTTAGGACTCGACAAGCCGCCCGATTTGTATCGGTCATTAGCTTATTTTCCCAAATTTCTTGGTCACGTGTGGGCCGAGATTAGGGAACTGCAAGCCTATCCAGAATTTCGCCGGCGAGCCCGAGCACTGTATTACTATTCAAAATCTGGATCACGTTTTTTGGCGGCGCCGCTATCCGCGAATAATTTGGTACTAGGCAGATTAGGGATTACAGCGGACTCGATTTCAAAAATTCGTGAGTGCTTAGAGGAAGAATTATTACAAACCGCTACGATGATGATGCATGTAGAGGCGATGCGACTTGCAATAGGGATTAACACGCGAGAAGTGGTAAACAAGTAATGTATGGGAATTAAGTCATAAAGCGCAATAAGGTTAGGACTAGGAAAATGGAAAACGAAGAACAGCAATCACTAGGTTTGATTGAGGCACTGCACTCGACGCCTGCGCGCAGATATCTTTCAGACAATCCAATTGATATGGAAATAGTATGGGAGATTTTGGACGCGGCTATTCGAGGTCCCTCCGGAGGCAATAATCAGGGGTGGGCGTGGTTAGTGGTAAAGGATCAGGTGGTAAAGGATCAAATCTCTGAGTGGTATCGGGAGGGATGGAATCAGGCTTATGGAGTTCGGAGGTCAAAAATTCTAGAGGGAGAAGACGCGGGCGATACTCTAGGGCCGAAGAATTATTTGAGCGCCGAACATTTAGCCAATCATATCCAAGAGGCTCCTATTTGGATCTTCGCCATTCAGCGTAATACTGCTTCATCTACGAATCCCAGAGCAGGTTCATCGATATACGGCGCTGTGCAACACTTGATGTTGGCGGCAAGGGCTCATGGGATTGGATCTACTTTAACCACGCTATACGCGGGTCATGAAGTGGAGGTTAAGCAATTGCTCGGAATCCCTGAAGATGCGTTGACGATGGCACTTATTCCCCTTGGCTACCCTAACCGCGGTCGCTGGTCGCAACCCAAACGTCAGGCTGTAGACGACGTTACTCACTGGGGTCGCTGGGGTCGGCAGACTACGAGATAACCTACTTATTCTCCCGAAACCTCGGTAGCTGTAAGAGTCTCTAATGCGCTGATAAGAGCCTGAGTTCCAGCATCTTTGCCATGCAGTCTTTCAGCAACTGAGAACATTCTGTCGACAAAAGCGGTACCAAAGAGCGGCATATTAACCGAATCAGCAGCGTCGATTGCCAAACCTAAATCTTTTCTTTGCAGTCCGAGCTTGAATCCGGGAGAGAAGTCACGTTTTAGTATTAGCGGACCAAGATTGCTTATCTGCCAGGAACCAGCTGCTCCAGCCGATATAGCCTCGAGCATTACGGCTGGTTCAACATCATTCAAACTGCAAAATACAAGAGCTTCAGCTAGTGCATAGTTGTTAATGCACACCGCAATTTGATTACAAAGCTTTACGGTTTGTCCAGAGCCAGACGGTCCACAATGAGTAATTTGTGAACCCATTATTTGAAGTAGTGGCATGACGGTATTCAAGGCGCTTTCGTCACCACCGCACATGATTGAAAGTGTTCCGCCAATCGCACCTTTATCGCCGCCAGACACGGGAGCATCAATTAATGGCACTTCTAGTTCTTCGAGCTCAATCGATAGCTGTCTACTTACCTCTGGAGCAATCGTTGAGTGATCCACGACAATTGTTCCTTTTTTCACCCCTTCAATAACTCCCTTTAATTCTTCAGTTCCATGTACAACGTCAATTACATCTTGTGAATTAGTGACACAAATGAAAATGAAATCGCTTTGCTCGGCGACGTCACACGGTGACAATCCCAGTTGAGCTCCTTCTGCAACGAGCGCGTCAGTTTTTGATTTGGTTCGATTCCAAACGACTATTTTATTACCAGCATTTAACAAATTCCGAGCCATTGGCTCGCCCATAATACCCAGTCCGATAAACCCGCACTTTGCCATGATTTTCTCCAGTTCGATTGGTGATTTATTAACTTTTTTTGATGTCTTCTGAGCATAGACTAATTGCCGTATTTAATCAGCCCTGAAAAAAAAATCAAATCATGCTTTAATCACACTAAGCTATTTTAAATTCGACAGGAATATTTTTAGATATGCGACGCACAATTAGCTTTTTTGTAATTTTTTCGGTCGCCGTGGGCGTAGTGCTCAAAGCTTTGGGAATGAGTGGAATCCTTCGAGGTGGCGAATGTGGACCGGTTTGTGACTGTTCGATAGGAGTTAGATCCTGTCGGTGTGGTCATCCAACCTGTCTTACTCCAGTCGGCTAAATAATCGTGAAGTGTTGAGCTTGAGAAGAACTAAGTTTTGATTAGTAGTGAAGGATTAAGTATGAAAGCTGCAGTATTGAACTCACCCCAGACTCCATTGAGTATTGAAGAGCTGACTCTTGATAAACCGGGCCCTACCGAGGCGATAATTCGAGTGATAGCAGCTGGAGTATGTCATTCTGATTTACATTTCATTGAGGGTACGTATCCGACAAAGCATCCTGCGGTATTAGGTCACGAGGTTGCTGGAGTTGTTAGTGAAGTAGGCTCCGCCGTCACTAACGTCTCGCCTGGAGATAGAGTCATAATTGGTTTTGTCCAGCCGTGTGGACACTGTGCTGATTGTGACAGTGGGCGTCCCAATTTATGTAGTCAAGGCGCGCCTCGAAGAGAGAGTCCTGGTTTAATGAGGGACGGTGAAGCGGTTACTCAGATGGCTAACGTTGGTGGATTCGCTGAGTATGTAATCACCTATGCATCGGGTTTGGTCAAAGTTGCAGATGATATTTCTCTTGAAATAGCGGCTTTGGTTGGTTGTTCTGTGATGACTGGATACGGCGCAGTAGTAAATACGGCTGGAGTAACTCCAGGATCTACGGTTGCTGTCATTGGGGCCGGCGGTGTTGGCTTGAATATTATTCAAGCAGCCGCACTTGCAGGTGCTGAAAAAGTCATTGCGGTCGACATGGTCGAGCATAAGTTAACTACAGCGCGTGATTTCGGTGCCACGGACGTAATTGATGCGTCCGATGGTGACCCCGTGGCTAAACTCCAAGAACTAACCGGTGGTGGTGCGGACTTTGCATTTGAAGCTATAGGTCTAAAGGCTACGGCTGAACAGGCATATCAGATGGCTAAGCGCGGCGGTACTGCAGTTGTTGTCGGAATGGTTCCGCCTATGGATAAAATAGAAATTAGTGGCATGATATGGCTAGAAGAAAAGACGCTTAAGGGCTCGTTCTATGGTGGAGCGCGCTTTCACCGCGATATGCCGAACATTCTTAACCTTTATAGACAAGGGAAATTGAATCTGGATGGATTGGTAACTCGCAGGTACAAGCTAGAGGAGATCAACGAGGCTTTCGATGCGTTGAAGAATGGTGAAGTTACAAGGTCGGTGCTGGCTATTGGTATTGAATAGGCAGCATCTTTTATTTCAGGCGTTCTTCAACTAGAACATTGACCTGTGTGGACATAGCAGGACTATAAATTTGGAAAAGTCTTATAGGTTTTGGCCCCCTAGCTTCGGTGTGTCATTGACTGTTGTTTTATTCAGTTCCGTTTTAGTATGTGTTTTTGTTTTTTATCTGAGCACGATAAACTCAAACACTTTCTCTGACCAAGATGAATCTGTGAATTCAAGTTTGATATCGTCTAACAATAAGAGGCACCAGATCAACTTGAAGGTCGAAAAGACAGCAACTATTACTAGCCTGATTCGTTCAGAAGTGACGACTACGCAAACACCAGAACCAATTATAAAAAAGAGTGAAGCCGTAGTGAGTGAGACAAGAGCGAAGCCGCGGGTACGAGCTACCCTTTCGCCCACCATTGGCTCTGATATAGGCTCGACTAGAATGATTCCGTCTTTTGTTACAGCTGAAGGCTGGACAGATGTGAATCCACGCCTTTCGACTGGCCCCGGTTTTCCAGAAGAAAGTAGATATCTTTCAGTATTTGAAGACTCAACCGTTGTGGGATTTTATGGCACTCATGGGATATGTCAGATGGGAATATTAGGTTGCCTTTCCTTAGATGAAATTTCTGAGGTACTGGATGATTATTTACAACAATATGATGAGTTAAATGGTCCGGAAAGATCCGTAATCGGAGCTCTCCACTACGTTGCGGATATCGCTCAGAGTGAGCCAGGTGACTTGGGTGACTACGTGCAGCATGTCGAATTAGACAATGTGCTGGAATATGCTAATTTTTGCGAGCAAGAGGGTTTTCTTCTCTTCATTGATTTGCAGGTAGGTTGGGGAGATGTGTCGAACCATATAAACCGCTTTTTACCGATACTTGGCAGGCCACATGTTCATCTCGCTCTTGATCCAGAATGGGCTACTAAGTACTCTGGTGTTCCTCCCGGCGGGGATTATATTGGCCGACTAACGGCTGAGGAGATAGATATCGCTCAGGGAATATTATCGGATTTGGTGATTGCTCTTGATCTGCCAAGAAAAGCTTTGGTGGTGCATCAATTTCTCAGCATTATGCTTCCGGATGAAGTTTTTGCCGATGTGCCCGAGGTAGACTTAATTATTGATGCCGATGGTTGGGGTACTCCGGCAGCTAAGTTAGCAGACTTTTCACAATTTTCTCTTGGACCCTCCTCTGAATGGCCGGCGATTAAACTCTTCTTTAATTGGGACGATCCGATTCTTGAACCAATTGAGTTGATGCGGTTGAGTTTCCCCCCCGCATATGTAATATACCAGTAATGACAGACTCGATTATGCTGAGGGTCTATGAAATATCATTTAAAAACATTGGGTTGTGCAAAGAATACTGTTGATTCATGGCGTATGGAGTCGGCACTACGCGCTTCCGGTCATATTCCAAGCTTTGACAAGCGGGAGGCGGATCTGCTCCTGGTAAACACTTGCGGCTTTATTGACGAGGCATCCGACGAGTCACTGAAGGCAATCCGAGATTTAGACAGTAATCGAGGAAAAGAACAACAATTGTGGGTTGCAGGCTGCCTTACTCAGATCGCAAGCGAGCGGGTAAAAAAGGAAATTCCCGGAGTTGATTGCACCTTTGGCGCGGAGGAGTGGGATTCCATTGCTATGAAGCTTGGCCCCTCTCAGGAAAAGTATGACATTCCGGATGCGACAATGCCTGGTGCTTCTGTGTCGGCTTACCTGAAAGTATCTGATGGTTGCGATCGTCCCTGCACGTTTTGTATTATTCCTAAAATAAAAGGTCAAATGAAGTCGGGGGACCAGCGAAGATTGCTTTCAGAAGCCAAAATGCATGCCTATGCTGGTGCGAAGGAACTAGTATTGATTGCTCAGGACACCACTGCCTTTGGGGAAGATACTAAAGATAGCGATGGACTAGCACATTTACTTGAGGCATTATCTGAAGCCGTTCCAGAGGTGCCGTGGATTCGATTAATGTATGCATATCCAGGCAAGGTTACCCCAAGACTCGCCGAAGCTATGTCGAGATTGCCTAATATTGTTCCGTACGTTGATATGCCGTTGCAGCACGGCAGTGATGCCACCTTAAGAAGAATGAAGCGCCCCTCCCTGCGGAAAGCAAATCAAAGTCTTGAGCTTTTAACAAAACAGATGCCAGAAATCGCCTTACGGACTACTTTTATAGTCGGTTTTCCTGGCGAAACTGAATCAGAATTTTCAGAATTACTGGACTTTATAGAGGAATGGAAATTCGATCATATCGGCGCGTTTAGTTACTCACCACAGGAGGGAACTCCTGCTTTTTCGCATGAAGGATTTGTTGAGTCGGCAGTCGTTGCTGATAGGTATAGTCGGCTCATGACGCTAGCTCAGGATATTTCTTCGTCCCGAACAAAAGAATTGGTGGGCAAAAGAGTAGAAGTACTCATTGAAAGCGAAGAACCCGGCGAGAACATTGAAGGCGATTTATTTTCCGTTGGCAGGTCGTTCAGAGATGCCCCCGAGGTCGACGGTATGGCCTTTGTCAAAGGTGTATTTAAATCAGGTGAGTTAGTACCGACTATCGTAAAAGGTGCGCTTCCTTACGATTTGCTCTGTTATCCTGTTTGAGCATGGGCTGGTTGCGCTAAGATACCCACCATTATATAATTATCAGTTGAATCGTTGCGTGGGGCATGACAACTGACAGGCAAATATTTCATTCATTTTAGATGAAACTAAGTTAATCAAGTCGGCTCGCCGTCGGCTTTGGAACTCCCTCTCGCAGGGTTTATTAATGTTTCTCCAAAATATGAAAGTAATTTGCTGATGCAACGTATGACTGGAACTAGAGCTTGAAATTAGTGATTTTGAGCTACAGCAGAAAGGTACCAACTTGACGTCAGACTCTAAAACTTCCACGAGCAATGAAGCAGGCGAGAATCAGGACACACGATCACGGAGAATTGTAAGAACAAGAAGGGCCCTACCAAAGCAAGAAAAAATATTTGGATCGAAGCGTCCTGCTGAGAGTCTACCGGGACTTATCGAAATGCCGCGGAAGTCATATGCACGATTCCTTGGGACAGACTTCACACGAGCAGTGCCTGTCCCAGTCGATTTCGGCGTAGATGAAGTATCAGGATTGCAAGAGCTACTTGACGAAATGAATCCTATACAGGACGCCGGTCAACGAGTTAAATTTTCGATTACTGAGCCGTTTTTTGATGATGCAGAGAGATCTGAGGCAGAGTGCCGCGCGAACGACCTCACCTATCAACGTAGGCTCGGCGCGAAAGCAGTTCTGGAATTTACTGATGGTGGCGGTGCTGAACAGCCCGTATGGCTGGGTTTTGTTCCTATGATGACTCCACACGGCACCTTTTTAATTAATGGAGCTGAACGTGTGGTGATTTCTCAACTAGTTAGGTCACCAGGGGTTTATTTTTCGGCTGAAGATGAGGCCGCATCCGATCAGCCTTTGGCAGCAGCGAAAGTTATCCCTAATCGAGGTGCTTGGCTCGAGTTTGAAACGTCGATTCGGAACGGTATTGGCGTAAAGGTAGATCGAAAAAAGCGAGTGCCTGTCACTGTTTTATTGCGAGCTATCGATTCTGAGGAACTTCTGCCATTTTCTTCGGAAGACAAGGGTCGAATAATATATTACGAGAAAAATTTTGAGCGTGCGCAGGAACGGCTTGCGAGTGCTCAGCTGCGCAATAAGGAGCTACGCGGTAAGAGCGATAAGGAAGATATCGCGGAATTACGTGCAGATGCCCAGCTTGAATTATCAGAGGCAGAGTATTCTTTGCAGGAGGCGTCGGCAAATTTTCATAATCGACTTGAGCTAACATTAGGAACTAATGATCGTATTCAAAGATTATTGGGGGAACTTGACGAGGGCTCAGCCACTAATTATCTTGAGTTGACTCTTTCGAAGGATAGTTCGACGGATCAATATTCTGGCTTGGTCGATTTTTATAAGGTGATGCGACCAGGCGATCCCCCAGCCGTCGATACGGCAAAAACTCAGATCGAGGCGATGTTTTTTGATCGACGGGGATATGATTTGGGCCGAGTAGGCCGGCATAAGTTAAATGAACGATTAGGTATTGAGTCAAGCGCGAATCAACGTGAATTAACGCGCTTTGACGTTCTTCGGATAATCGAATTGGTATTCAAACTTAATCACGGTGATGGCTATATTGACGACATTGATAATCTAGCCAATCGACGTGTAAGACCAGTTGGTGAGTTAGTTGCAAATCAGTTTCGTATCGGTTTACGCAGAATGGAACGAGTTGTTCGCGATCGGCTAATGATCGCCGATACCGAGAAGTTGCAAGAGATGTCGCCCGTTCAGTTTGTGAATAGCCGGCCGGTGGAAGCAGCGATGAAGGAATTTTTTGGAGGGGCGCAACTCTCGCAGTTTATGGATCAGGTTAATCCTCTATCGGAAATTGCCCATAAGCGAAAATTGTCGGCGCTTGGACCGGGAGGTTTGTCACGAGATCGAGCTAAATTTGATGTCCGTGATGTTCACTACAGTCACTACGGCAGAATTTGCCCAATTGAGACGCCAGAGGGTCCGAATATTGGATTAATTGGTGCGTTGGCAATGTATGGTGAGATCAATGATTTTGGATTTATACAGAGCCCCTACTATCGAGTAGCTACGGATGTTCCAAAAAGCCAACGACGAAACCTAACTAATAGAATTTTGGCAGCAGACGTGGTTAACTCGGCGGGTAAAATTATTGGAAAAAAAGAAACGTTTATCGATGCTGATTTGGCTAAATCGTTATCAGATGCTAAAGATTTGAAGATATCGGTTCGGCCTTTTGTGTCTCTCGAGCGTGAGATTTTCACGGCTGAGAAAGAGCGTGACAAGCGTATCGCGGAAGCAAGAACTAACATTGATCAGTGGGGCAATATTATTGATGATCGTGTTTCTGTCCGGTTTGGCGGAGAGCATGAGACGGTAAGTCCAGAAGAGGTTGATTATATAGATGTATCTGCTCAGCAAATTGTTTCAATTGCTGCAGCAATGATTCCTTTTTTGGATCATGATTTAACTCACAGAGCTCTAATGGGTGCAAACATGCAACGTCAGGCAGTGCCCTTAATTCGCCCGGAAGCTCCTCTAGTGGGCACTGGAATTGAAAAAGAAGCAGCAGCAGATTCAGCACAGGTAATATGTGCCTCAGAGAACGGAGAAGTTGTCTCAGCCACCGCAGATTTTTTGGAAGTCCGGTATGACAATGGGGAATCTGAGCGTTTTCCGTTGTTGAAATTTGTCCGATCAAATCAAGGTACATGTATTAATCAACGAACGCGCGTGCTTCCGGGTGAGCGTTTCAAAAAGGGTCAGGCGCTCGTAGATTCTTCGAGCACAGACGACGGTAAATTGGCCTTGGGGCAATCTGTGTTGGTGGCCATTATGCCCTGGGATGGATATAACTATGAGGACGCCGTTGTATTATCTGAGTCCGTGGTTAGGGAAGATAAATTCACCTCTATTCATATTGAAAAGCATGAAGTCGAAGCACGTGATACAAAGATTGGGCCGGAAGAGATTACTAGGGATATTCCTAATGTGAGTGAGATGGCTTTGTCACATCTTGATGATCAAGGAGTAGTTCGGGTTGGTGCCGAGGTGCGTGAAGGAGATATTTTAGTTGGAAAAATTACTCCGAAAGGTGAAACTGAACTAACACCTGAAGAGAAACTTTTGCGCGCTATCTTTGGTGAGAAGGCACGTGAGGTTCGAGATACTTCACTTCGTGTTCCACATGGCGAGGCAGGTAAGGTGATCGATGTTCGAGTAGTAGAGCGCCCCAAGGATGAAGCTAGGTCTTCGAAGCGCTCACGTGATGAAAGTGGATTTGAACTACAGCCTGAAGTAAATGCGTCGGTTAGAGTGTGGATCGCACAAAAAAGACATATTACTGCTGGAGACAAAATGGCTGGCCGTCATGGTAATAAAGGCGTGGTCTCGAAGATTGTGCCAACTGAGGACATGCCGTTCCTTACGGATGGACGTGCTGTAGAAGTAGTACTGAATCCTTTAGGAATGCCTTCTCGTTTGAACTTAGGTCAGGTACTTGAAACGCATCTGGGTTGGGCCGCGTCTACGCTGGGTTTTAGAGCGATATCGCCGGTCTTTGATGGCGCTAGTCATGAAGAGATAGAGGATATGCTGGCACGTGCCTACCTGGCTCTGGAGGCCGGAGCAGTTGAGACGACAAACTCTCAGATCGGAGGAGATCTTGAGATAGGTGAGCGAGTTGACATTGATCGTCTTGAATCATATTTGGAGGCCGCAGGTTTTGATTCTGGGGAAGTACTCAGAGGGAATGAGAGTCGTTCAGCCAGTCGAGCCGCCCTAGCTCTGTGGCTTGAGGCGTTTAAGGATCATGAAGATATTGCTGATCTAGATCTGTCAAGTATTCGGAAGAAAAAATATGAGGAATTAGAAGGCTTGGCTACTATCGTTTCCGAGAGAATTAACGTTGCGTCTCCTTTGTGGGGAAAGCAAACACTATTTGATGGTCGAACGGGAGAAACTTTTGATTCACCTGTGACCGTCGGTTACATGTATATGCTTAAACTTATTCACCTAGTTGATGACAAAATTCATGCTAGGTCGACGGGACCTTATTCGCTGATCACGCAGCAACCTCTGGGCGGCAAGGCTCAGTTTGGTGGTCAAAGATTTGGCGAGATGGAGGTGTGGGCTTTAGAAGCTTATGGAGCTGCTCATGTTTTGCAGGAGATATTAACTGTTAAATCTGATGATACGGTTGGCCGAGTAAAAACTTATGAGGCGATTGTTAAGGGTGATGACTCGGTTGAACCGGGGGTACCCGAGTCTTTTCGAGTGCTGATGAAGGAGCTTCAAGCTCTTGGAATCCAAGTGGACATTCTAGGTTCAGATTCTTCGACGGACGAGGAACCTAATGAGGAAGCTGAAGAAGCTGTCTCACGATTAGGTATAAATCTTTCTCGACGTGAAATCGGAGCCTAGGAATATTTCTATTTTTCAAGTAAAGAATCAGGAGCATATTTTATGTCTGAAGTAAATGAATTTAGTTCCATCCGCCTTTCACTTGCGTCCCCAACTCGAGTGAAGGATTGGTCGCACGGCGAAATAACAAGAGCCGAGACCATTAACTACAGAACTTTAAAGCCCGAGCGAGACGGACTCTTTTGCGAAAGAATTTTTGGACCACAAAAGGATTTCGAGTGTCCATGTGGAAAGTTTAAAAGTCAGCGATATAAGGGAATTGTTTGTGATAAGTGTGGTGTGGAAGTTACACGATCTAAGGTTCGACGGGAGCGTATGGGGCATATAGCCCTCGCAGCTCCAGTGACGCATATATGGTTCACAAAGGGTATTCCGTCTCGGCTAGCTTTGTTAATGGATATAACGCCTAAGATTCTTGAGTCAGTGGTTTATTTTGATTCCTATGCTGTTGTTTCTGTAGACGAAGAAACTCGACTGCTAGAGCAGGTTCGCTTGGATAAGATGATTGAATCTGAGGTAAATACTTTGTCAGGTGGTGTAGCTCTTAGTCTTGCAGAGATGCAGGCTGAAAAAGACACTGAAGTTAATACGATCGAGACTGAGCAGATAGTCGAGATAACTGAGGTTGAATCGGAGTATCAAATAAAGGTTTCGTCGGTTGAAGAAGTCGCTAAAGATTATCTAAAAAGCTTTAAGAAGCTCATTGGCCAAGATGTAAAGCTTAAGCAATCAGCTAAATTCGGCAATAGAATTTTCGCGAAACGTGGCATTATTGTCGACGAAAATTTACTGACCTTGTTGAGGGACGGCAAGGCTGCGGCTTTGGCTCGTGAAGAAGCGAATTACTTAAGACAGCACAAGCGAGTAACTGCTGGCTTTGCTAAGCGACTGCGTGAGGTAGAGCGTCGTTATCGTGAACCAATTGCTGATTTAACCACGGAGCAAGGCAAGGTAATGGATACGATTCGGGATCGTTACAAGGATCAGCTAGACTTTATTGGCGCTGTTCGTGATCCGATAAGCGAGGATAAATTTCAGACGCTGTCACCAGCTGATTACGATCGCTTTTCTCTTGAATTTCCTGGAGTTTTTTCGGTTGCAATGGGCGCCGAGGCTATCTCAGAATTGTTAAAGAAAACGGATCTTGATCAACTTTCTGCGCGACTCAAGAGTCAAATAATAAATGATCAAAGTGATTTAAGGCGAAAGAAGGCTGTCAAGAGATTGAGGGTAGTCGATGCTTTGCGACGGTCTGATAACAGGCCTGAATGGATGATTATTGAAACGTTACCAGTTTTACCACCTGATCTACGACCGATGGTTCAGCTGGAAGGTGGACGATTCGCCACCAGTGATCTGAATGATCTTTACCGGCGTGTTATTAATCGTAACAATCGTCTCAAGCGACTTTTGAATCTTGGCGCTCCAGAAATAATTATTCGTAATGAAAAACGAATGCTGCAAGAGTCGGTCGATTCACTTATAGACAATGGCAGGAGAGGACGGGCAGTTTCTTCTAGCGGTAACCATAAGTTGAAGTCATTATCTGATCTGTTGAAAGGTAAACAGGGTAGATTCCGACAAAATCTTTTGGGAAAGCGAGTGGATTATTCCGGCCGTTCAGTCATAATCGTCGGTCCGAAACTTAAGTTACATCAATGCGGTCTCCCTAAGAAAATGGCGCTGGAACTTTTTAAGCCGTTTGTCATGTTTGAACTTGTTAAGCACGGCCAGGCGCATAATATTAAGAGCGCGAAACGTGCGGTAGAGCAGGCAGACGGTGCGGTGTGGGATGCGTTAGCAAATGTTGTGAAAGACCGTCCAGTGCTTCTCAATAGGGCACCGACTCTCCATAGGCTAGGGATTCAAGCCTTTGAACCAGTTTTGGTTGATGGTGCCGCGATTCAGCTCCATCCATCGGTATGTGGGGCATTCAACGCTGATTTTGATGGCGATCAGATGGCGGTTCACGTTCCTCTATCTTATGAGTCGGTTGCTGAAGCACGGCAGTTAATGTTGTCTACGAAAAATATACTGAAACCTTCAGATGGTCAGCCTGTGGTAAGCCCGACTTTGGATATAGTGGTCGGCTGTTATTATCTGACCCATGACCAGAGATTGAACCCGCCTGGAGATCGTCCAGCTCTGCTAACGGATGATGAGATAACCGCCTTGTTTGGGCCAGACACAAACAGCGATTCTCAGGATAGTCAATCAAATTTAATTAAGGATCAGTCTCCCGCAGAGAGAGAGCAATTTAAGGCATTCAACTCATTACTTGATGTCCAGCTTTGGCATGAAACTAACAATATACACGTGCATACACCTATTGAGCTCAGAGCAATTGACGGCTTAATAGGAGGAAAACCTTCAAATGAGGAAAAAATCATAACAACTGTTGGTCGGGCTATTTTTAACTTAAATATCCCTGCTGAAATCCCGTTTGTCAATGAGACTATGGGCAAAAATGCACTTAATGATCTTGTTTCAAATGTTTATCAAGATTATGGTGAAGATGTAGCGGTGAGACTGGTTGATGATTTGAAAACCACTGGCTTTAGTTATGCTACGAAATCTGGTCTTACCCTTGCTACAAGCGATATTCTCCCTCCAGAAGATCGAAATAAAATTATTGCTGGCGCTGAAAAGAAGATTTCCGAACTGGAAGGTCAGTGGGATATGGGCGAAGTCGGTGATGCTGATCTTTATCGCGGCACTATTGATACGTGGGAAATTGTAGAGCGGGAAGTGCAACAATCATTGGCTAAGCATTTAACTCCGTCTGGCCCGTTAGCGGTCATGATGAACTCTGGCGCGAAAGGGAGTCCTGCTAATTTAAGACAAATGGCGGGATTTATGGGTCGAGTGACTGATCCAAAAGGACAGGTAATTCGCACGCCGGTATATTCATCGTTGCGTGATGGGCTCTCTGCGCGAGAGTATTTCATATCTACTCATGGCGCACGCAAAGGACTCACGGATACAGCACTGCGCACGGCTGACGCGGGTTACTTGACTCGTAGAATGATAGACGTGGCGCAGGATGTAGTTGTTTACGAAGGCTGGTGTGTTCCGAAAGACCAGCCTATTAATGGACTGGATATTAGTAGGTATGAGTCAGATGATGATCAGATTCTTGGCGGCCTTGCGGAGAGAATAGCAGGTCGCTGGACCGCTGCACCCGTGATTGACCCTGATACAGGTGAAGTTTTATTGGATGCCAAGGCTGAGATCACTGAGGAAATAGCGAAGACTATTGAAAATAGTCAAGTTCAGGTAGTTACGGTCTGTTCCCCGGCGACTTGCAAATTACCGAGAGGTATCTGTCAGTACTGCTATGGACATTCGATGACTACAAAGCGTTTAGTCGACCCTGGTACAGCAGTCGGTATCATAGCGGCACAGTCCATAGGTGAGCCGGGGACTCAGCTTACTTTAAGAACTTTTCATGGTGGTGGTGCTGTTGGATTGGACATTACGCTTGGTTTACCGAGAGTTGAAGAATTAGTTGAGGCTCGTGCACCTAAGGGTGAAGCACCCATGGCAGAGCATCACGGATGGGTGTATACCACGTCCCAAGGAAGATCTGTCAGTCTTCTGCACGCGATACCTGAACAGGAAGTGTGGGAGCAACCCTTACCGCCTGGATATTCGTGGACGATAAAGGCCAAAGGCTCTATGAAGCTTAAAAAACATGATTCTTTGGCACACGTTGAGGTCTCTGAGCACGAAAAGTCACGTAGCGCACTTGTTGCTGCCCCTATTATTATGCCGTTTGATGGTGAAGTTGAGATTAAGGGTGACGTTGCAACCATGACTCGCTCCAGAGTTAGTAAATTACCTACTGAAGTAGTCCAGAGGTTTGTTCCCCCAACGCGACGTGAAATTGAAGAAGATCTTCCACCACAAAATACTATTGGGGAAATTGATCCCAACAGGCTTGCTTTTTTGGAAATCCCAAGGGGATGGGACTTAATGGTGGAAGAAGGTGCTGAGGTAGCCCAGGGCGATTTGCTTGCGGTTCCGGTCGGTACAAAAATTCCGGCTACAACAAGGGCCCGTTTGGAACTGACAGGTTTTTCTTCACCTTTCACCGGGGTGATTAATATTGTTGAG
>Ga0066372_10000431_pt1 | contig 15576 bp, 13 predicted proteins | sample Knorr_S15_td_250_FD_77011 | JGI IMG/M metagenome (GOLD analysis project Ga0066372, IMG submission 77011) | Marine microbial communities from Southern Atlantic Ocean transect - Knorr_S15_td_250_ad_251m_LV_A | ecosystem: Environmental > Aquatic > Marine > Oceanic | place: Southern Atlantic ocean... | reverse complement strand
AGTTTATGGGTATTAATGGGGACTGAGGTTTGGCATTCGACACAAATGACGATTGCCTCTTTGTTTTTTAATGCGGTTTTTAGTTTGCTGGTTTTGGTTTTAATCAATCTGGTTTTGAAGAAAATTATGCCTCGTTTGGTTATGTCTCAGGCAGATCTGCAAACCATGTATGTTATGGTTGTTATGTTGACTACTATCAGCGGGCATACGATGATGGGTTATTTGTTACCCGTTATTACCCACGCGTTTTGGTTCGCTTCACCAGAAAATGAGTGGAGACAATTATTTGGTCACCGCGTTTGGGATTGGATTGCTGTTAAAAATCCAGAGATTCTGCATGGTTATTATCAAGGAGAGTCAACGCTCTACACTTATGAGCGATTACATGCATGGTTGCCTATCATTGTCACATGGTCGGCATTCGTTATTGCGTTGTGGTTAGTTTTGCTGGCCCTAACTGTGCTGCTTCGGAAACAGTGGACTGAGAATGAAAAACTTAGCTATCCAATTGTTCAACTTCCAATTGCAATGACAAGCAACTCCAAGAAATTTTTTACTAATCACTGGATGTGGATTGGATTTGGCATGGCTGGATCTGCTGAACTTTTGAACGGACTAAACTACCTCTTTCCGACAATTCCCTCTATACCAATTAAAGGTTTGTCACTTGGTCGATTCAGTTCAAGACCGTGGAGTGCGATGGGATCTCTTCATGTTTCTTTTTATCCATTTGCTATCGGCTTAATGTTTTTTACTCCTTTGGATCTCTCTTTTTCTTGTTGGGTGTTTTACCTTTTGGGTCGCGTTCAATTGATCATAAGTGATGCAATTGGAGGACAAAACATCTATCATCTTGAACAACAAGCAGGAGCATGGATTGCATTCGGATTTATTCCATTATGGACAGGGCGTCGGTATTATTTACGATTGCTCTTTCAAAATTTTAGTAAACGTGATTCATCAGAAAACGACAAATTAGCAGGTCAAAGTGAACCCATGACCTACAGAACGGCAATGACTATAATGACGATTGGATTGGTGTTCCTGATTTTTGTTTGTCATCAAATAGGTATGTCACTTTGGGCAATCTTATTGTTTTTGATAATCTATTTTCCAATGGTTATTGGTGTGACACGTATACGTGCTGAAGTTGGGCCACCCGTACACCAAATGATTTTTGTTGATCCTGGTAGAACAATGGTGGCGGCTTTGGGAACACGCCGCCTCGGGACAAATAACCTGACCGGATTAACTTTTCTGTACCCGTTTGTCCGTTGTTTTCGTGCGCATCCGATGCCAAGTGAATTAGAAGCCTTTCGTATCGCAGAGAGGACCCAGATTGGTTATCGTCAACTACAAATAGGTATGATTATAGCTATTATATTTGGTGTTTTATTCACTTTTTGGATTTATCTTCACGTTATGTACCAGATGGGAGCTGCAAGTAAAGCGCGTGGCTGGTTGGTTTACATGGGATGGGAATCATTTAATCGTTTGCAGACATGGATCGTTCATCCACGTAATTCCAATGTTGCTGAGGTCGGAGTAATAACCAGTAGTTTTTTGTTTACTATTGTGTTGTTGATCATGAAAAATTGCTTTTTGTGGTGGCCGCTTCATCCTGGAGGTTACGTACTGGTTACAGGCACAGGATTCTCTGGCTTATGGTTTACTGCTTTACTAAGTTGGATGGTCAAAGCTACAGTTTTGAAGATCGGAGGGGTACGGTTATACAGGAAAGCTGTTCCCTTTTTTATGGGGTTGATTTTGGGGGATTATACTCTTGGTTGTCTATGGAGTTTACTCGGGCTAGCTCTAGAGATGCCAACATATATTGTTTGGCATTAGTAGGTCGGCAGGGGATTGGCAGCATTAGTAGAATCCGCCTGTTACTATATCCTTGAGGATTAACGGAAATTCAGGAAATGTCTTCAACCATACTTTTCGTAGATGATCATAACATACTTTATCGCTCAGGGACACGACGTGTACTAAACTCTCCCATACGCCATGATGCTAACCCCTTGATTACGCCAGATCGACCATGGGAAACAGCTATTGCTTGGACTAGTGTATGCCGGAATTATCTTACAGGTAAGTATCAGTTATGGTACCAGTCATTTGCGGGTGACCGAGCAGACAACTCAACGCATCGATGTGTTGTCTGTTATGCAGAATCGGATGACGGTATTCATTTTATTAAACCTAATCTGAATCTGTTTAATTTTAACAAAATTAAGGATACGAATATCGTTTTGGTTGGGAATGGTGGCCACTCACTTCGCTATGCTAACTCAGTTATTATTGATTCAAAGGAAAAAGACCCAAATCGGCGTTATAAAATGGCCTATTTTGATTTTGCTCAGGACAAGAAAAATGAATATCCTGGGTTGTGTGTTGCTTTTTCTGCTGATGGTATTCGTTGGGAAAAATATTCTCGAGCTCCGTTATTGAAGTCGTCTTATGGTAGTTATGGTCAGGCAGTTCCATTTGACAGCGATCTAGATCAACCTTGGGATGTTCCTCTTTCGATGTCCGACGCCGTTGACGTGATTTATGATCCAAGGCGAAAGGTTTATGCTTTATATGGAAAGATGTGGATTGATGGGCCAGATGGAGGGATGTATTGGAAACATGGTATGGGACGGACAGAAAGTGAGAATTTCGTTGACTGGAAAACACCGGAACTCCTCTGTGTTCCTGATGAATCTGACCCTGCACACGTTGAGTTTCATACTTCTCCAGTATTTTTTTATCAAGATGTATACTTTTGTTTGAACCAGATTCTGAACAGGGATGTTCAGGGTGGTGTGATTGACATTGAGCTAGGGATCAGTCGCGATGGGATTAATTGGCATCGTCCATTTAGATCACATTTTTTTCTTAGTCGATCTGGTCATGACCAATTCGATGGCGGATCGATCTTCACCAATTCTACTCCTGTTATTCTGGATGATGAGATCCGTTTTTATTATGGAGGTTATTCGCAAGGCACGACGGGAGCAGACGATTATAATCATGTTAGTGGTGTAGGGCTGGCAGTGCTACAGAGAGATCGGTTTGCAGGTTTGACACCGGTCTCTTTGAGTGATCAATCTACTTTGAGAAAACCATTACAAAATATTGGACAAATCACTCTAAAACCGATTATTCTTGCCACCTGGGATCAAATTTTCCTCAATGCTGATGCCTCCTGTGGAACTGTTTGGGTTGAGTTACTAGATCAATATGGTAGGCGGGTAAAGGGATTTTCAAAAGCTGAAGCTGTTCCGGTTCAAGGAGATTCGCTGAGACATAAGATCAGATGGCGTGATTGTAAACTAACTGACCTTGACGGAGGCGCTTACTTATTACGATTGCATTTGGATGCGGCGACTGTTTATGCTCTTACGCTAGTGTCAGAATCCTGATACCATTAGTTATTAAGTCTTCTTTAGTTATTGTTGTCTTCAATTTCAATGATCTAAGTGAAGGTCTGCTAATGCAAAATGGGGGTATGGGTATGATACGAAACGCTTTTGACATCCGGATCAATTTTTGTTAAACTCAGTAGTAGTTTTGGTTTAAATCTCCTCTATGGTATTGGCTTGAATAGACCCCGCTTTTTTTTACTTGCCTCAATGATTGTATTTGCGGCACTAGCTCTGTTTTTAATCTTGGATTTGCATGAGAGTAGTAGTCCTTCTTCGGGGCCTCCGATACTGCTTTATTGTGCCGCTGGAATCAAACCTCCGGTGGAGATGGTAGTAAGAAACTATGAAGCAGAATATGATTGCAAGATAGATATTCAGTATGGAGGATCGGGAACGTTGTTGAACAATTTGAAGATTGCTGGTATAGGAGATCTTTATGTTGTAGCTGATGAGAGCTATATCGAAATTGCTCGCCAGAAGAATCTGGTAGAGGAAGTAATCCCGTTGGCTGTGATGACACCGGTGATTGCAGTCCCTAAAGGGAACCCCAAGGGGGTCGATTCGATTCAGACTCTGATAGACGGCAACTACAAAATCGCTCTTGGGAATCCGGGTGCGGCATCAATCGGAAAAATATCAAAAAAACTGCTCACTGAGTCGGGGGATTGGTCAGCGATTAAAGAACATACAACAGTTTTTTATCCAACTGTCCCTGAAATTGCTAATAGTGTTAAGCTAGGTACTGTAGATGCTGGTATTGTCTGGGATGCAACGGTAAATCAATATTCCGATCTGGATCTTGTCCGTGTGCCCGAGTTAGAATTGGGACCTCAGAAAACGACAGTTGGTGTTTTAAAGACAGCGAAAAACCCAGCAACTGCCCTCCGGTTTGCTAGGTATTTAGCGGCACGTGATCGAGGTTTGATCCAATTCAAAAACTATGGATATGTGCCCGTTAGTGGTGACATCTGGAGAGAAAAACCCGAGATTTTGTTCTTTAGTGGTGGTGTTAATCGTCCCGCAGTTGAGCAGACAATTCAGAAATTTGAGGTACGTGAGGGAGTTAAAGTAACTAGAGTTTATAATGGTTGCGGAATTCTTGTTTCCCAAATTAGGGCCGGAGAAAAGCCTGATGCTTATTTTGCCTGCGATGTCAGTTTTATGACCCGAGTCCAAAGTCAGTTTGATGACTCGACCGATATTTCTGAGACTGATATTATTATACTTACGAAAAAAGGCAATCCAAAGCAAATCTTGGCTCTGAGGGATTTAGCGCAGGCAGGACTAAGACTTGGCGTGGCAAATCCTGACCAAAGTGCTCTTGGAGATCTAACTCGTCGAATGCTACTATCTGAAGGTTTGTATGACGATATAATTAAGAACGTGCGAGTGGAGACGCCCACTGCCGATCTCTTAGTTAATCAACTTTTAGTTGGCCCATTAGATGCAGTCATTGTTTACGAAGCGAATTGTGCTAATGTTTTGGATAACCTTGAGTTGATTCGTCTTGATTTATCATTGGCTAAAGCTATCCAGCCAATCGCTGTTGGCAGAAGATCGGGTCACAAACACTTGGCTCGTCGTTTGCTAGAAGCTATCCAATCGCCGCAATCTCAAATCGAATTTGAATCAATCGGTTTTCGGTGGATCCGAGGTAGAGACAAGGGGATTTGAGCTTGGAAATTGAGAGAGAAACGTCGTTTCGTGTATCATCTGATGTTCCATTTCTCGCATCATTATGGATTATCGGAGGGGTGTACATTATATTAATTTTATCTCTCCTTATTGCTGATGCCTCATATTCAACACCCAGCCATTTTTTGAAAGCTTTGCAGTCTGAAGAGATCCGTTATGCTATAAAATTGAGCTTAGTTTCCTGTACTATGGCAGCTATCCTATCGTTGTGGGTCGCTATTCCGATTGGTTATTTGATGTCTCGCTATGATTTTCGTGGCAAAATCTTTTTTGATGCTATCTTGGACATACCCATTGTTTTACCTCCTTTGGTTATTGGTTTGAGTCTTCTTATTTTGTTTCAGACGCCTATTGGAAGAGCCATAGAAAGTAAAGTTACAATCACTTATGGAATCCCGGCAGTGATTTTGGCGCAATTCATGGTTGCTTGTGCATTTGCTGTTCGGGCTATGCGTGTGTCCTTTGATCAACTTGACCCACGGCAGGAACAGGTTGCTCTGACGTTAGGATGTAATCGCAATCAGGCTTTTTGGCTTGTTGTTTTACCTGAGGTTAGGCATGGGATTTTAACTGCAGCTACGCTTGCTTGGTCAAGGTCCTTAGGGGAATTTGGACCGATCCTGATTTTTGCAGGGGCTACGCGTATGAGGACGGAAGTACTGCCGACAACTGTTTTCTTGGAGTTGAGTATTGGTAACGTTGAAGCTGCGGTCGCTGTTTCACTTTTGATGGTATTTGCTGCCATGATTGTTTTGGTCATAGTGCGAATATATGGTTTAAAAGGAGCAATCAAGTTCAACCAATGATTGATGTGGAAAATCTTTCGATCCGTTTAGGTGATTTTGTACTTGATAGTATTGATTTCCATGTTCCAAATGGTAATTATGGTGTATTGATGGGTAGAACAGGAAGTGGGAAAACTTCAATCATGGAATCGATTTGTGGGTTACTCAATACATCAGGTGGTACGATTAAGATAATGGGACGCAACGTGACAAACCTTAAACCTGCTTCTCGGGGGATTGGCTTCGTTCCGCAAGACGGAGCGCTTTTTTCTACCATGACAGTTCGAAATCATCTTGGTTTTGCGTTGTCAATTCGCAACTGGGAGCGACAGCGTATCGAAAAGAGGGTTGTTGAACTGGCAGAAACGTTAAAAATCCTCCATTTGTTAGATCGAATTCCCTATCGTTTATCGGGTGGAGAACAGCAACGTGTTTCGCTTGGTCGTGCCTTATCATATTATCCTAATGTATTATGTTTAGATGAACCATTTAGTGCTTTAGATGATGAAACTCGTGAGGATATGTATAAATTGCTAAAGCTAATCGTTGATCAAATGGGCATTACCGTTTTTCATATTACACACAGTTATCATGAAGCACGACGATTAGCTGACAAAATATTTCGGCTTGAAAACGGAAAGATATTGGAGTGGGATAGTTGAAGATAACCATTGAATATTCGGCACAGATTAGACGTGCCCTTGGAGTCTCAGAAGAGACAATTGATTTGGAGAATTCTCAGAATTTACACGATCTGATTTTGTATCTAGCGGAGAAACATGGCCAATTATTCAAAGATCTTATTTTAGATATGGAAGGGAATTTAAGTCGGATGATTCTAGCTAGTGTCAACGGTGTACAGGTCCAGGGAAGAACTTCATCAGCTGATTTGAAAGATGGAGATCTTGTTAATTTAATGTCTCCTATTTCTGGTGGGTAATATTATTCCTTGGGAAAAAGAAATAGAAAATTTTGGGAGGGTAAAACAGGATAATGATCAGAATATCAGTTTGGGATGGAGGCCTTTCAGATAGCTACCTGCGGATGGTAACGCAGTTGGGAGCCAACTGCATCGATTTTGGGAATGACAAGAGTTTTCCTGGTGTTGCTGAACAAGGCTATCCAGATATGGATCAATTGCTGAAGATTAAAAAAAAGATCCATACTTGGGGGTTGGAAATTAATCGTGTGACCTTGCCAAATATCACCGAAAAATTTATGAACAATTTGCCTGGTGCTGAGGACGAACTAGAAAATACCGCGACAGCTTTAAGGATCTTTGCGGAAGCTGGTGTGCCAATTGCCCGCCAAAGGTTGGCAGGAGATACTTTCCCTCAACTTATGACACGTTATCAGTCTGTACATCGTGGTGGTTACGTTTCCCGTGGTGAAAGTAGGGCTTTGACTAGAGGTGAGCTTGAAACACCCAATTATGATGAGTTACAAAAGTGGTGGAACCGTTTTTGCGATATTTACTCCACTCTTGTACCGATTGCTGAAGAGCGTGGTATCAAGTTAGCGATTCATCCCTCTGATGTACCTAATCCTGATACTCCTTTGGGGGGATTGGGGTTTCATCGTGTCATTGATGCCTTTCCAAGTCGAAGTGTTGGGTATCTGTATTGTGTTGGTACAAGGGCAGAATCGGGCGGATCGTCAATCGTCATGGACGAAATTCATAATTACGGCCGTAAAGGAAGGATTTTTATGATCCATTTGCGTAATGTCCGTGCTAGTTTGGCAACAGCTGAAGCTTTTGAAGAAGTGTTGTTGGATGATGGTGATATGAATATGTTCAAAGTTCTGCTTGAATTGCAAAAAATTGGTTTTGATGGATGCTTGAATCCAGACCATATTCCGAATATAGAGGGAGGTGGCAGTGGTTTGGCCTATTCAATTGGTTATATTAGAGCTTTATTGGCAGCATTGGCAGCAATGCCTTAAGTATTATCAGTGGTTATTGATCAATGACTAACCAAAAGAAAATGTTAACTGAGCTAGATCGACAGATTTACGAATGGCAAATGTGGGTGCCGGAGTTTGGGGAAGTCGGTCAAGAAAAGCTGAAAAACACTTCGATATTGGTTTCACGATGTGGTGGTTTAGGTAGTGTCGTTGCCTATGAATTGGCTGCGGCTGGTGTTGGAAAGTTGGTTTTAGCTCATGCCGGTAACCTTAAACATAGTGATCTCAATCGCCAGTTATTAATGACTTATGATCACCTCGGAAAACCGCGCATTGAGTCAGTGCAAAGGAGACTTCGAGATTTGAATCCACACATGGAAATTGAGGCTTATGATGAAAACGTCAGCGAATTAAACGCGAGAGAGCTAGTTTCTAAAGTGGATCTTATTATTGACTGTGCTCCGCTTTTCGAGGAACGTTTTGCTATGAATCAACAAGCAGTTGTTCAGGGCATACCTTTAGTTGAATGTGCGATGTATGATTTAGAAGCTCAGGTGACGACTATTATTCCTAAAGAAACACCTTGTTTGGCTTGCTTATATCCAGGCCAACCACCAATTTGGACACGTGAATTTCCTGTTTTCGGTGCTGTATCTGGGATGATCGGCTGCATTGCTGTTATGGAAGCCATAAAAATCATTGCAGGTTTTGGACATACACTGAAAAATAAAATGCTGAACATAGATTTGCGATCGATGAAATTCCAGATCATAGATATTTCTCCAGACTCGGATTGCCATATCTGTGGAAATTTATAATTTATAAGAGAGTTCATTACTTTGTCAGATTACATTAATCCCTATACAGATTCACGTCGTTGGTTAAGAGGGAATTTGCATGGACATACCTGTTGTGGGAAATTTATGGATGCCGCTGTGAGCGGACAGATCTATGCTAACTTAGGCTATGATTTTATGGCGATCACCGATCATAATCTCGTCCACGACTCAAATCAATGGAGATCGTGGCAGGAGCAGGTTGGCCTGGTAATTATTCCAGGTGAAGAAAACGGAAGTACTGATCATATTCTCGAAATTGGAGTGTCAGCGGTTACACCTACATCAAGTGAAAGTTATGTCGCTCGTGCTAAAACTTTACGGGATGCAGGTGGGTTCATCATCGGTTGTCATCCGCAAGAGTATCCAGATCGAGGAGAAAAGAACGTAAGTGATGCCGCCGAAATTCTTCATGGTTTTGAACTTTTCAATGGTCTTCGGGAGGGACGTGGTTTCGATGAGATGGCTAACGTCGATTTGTGGGATGAGATTTTGACTCAAGGTCATAAGGTCTGGGGGGTTGCCACGGATGATTTTCACTGTGCTCACATCACACCTGGACATGGTTGGGTGTGTGTCCAGATGCCGGAGGATGTTCCAGAGAAAGTACCTTGGAAAACCATTGTCCAGCAACTCAAAAAAGGCGCGTTTTTTGCCAGCACTTATTCTTCATTTGAAGAGATTATCTTGGAAGATGGTATTTTGAAGGTTACTACGAAACAATCGCGAGAGATCCAGATTATTGCGGATGGAGGTCAAATTGTCTTCCAAGTTGAAGGTACAAACTTGGAATGGCGTGTCGAATCTAATTTGACTTACTTTCGGATTGAAGCGTTAAGCGGTGTTAAACGAGCATGGAGCCAACCGTTTTTTTCAACGATTCATACATAATGATGCTGATTGACCTAGGTCTATTAGGTATTTAAGGATCCTATTTGATGAAGCGAATTTGTTCTGTGATCAGTGGACTATTGCTTTTTTCTTGCTTATCGGCTTTTGCTTGCCGTTTCACTGTTCGTGAAGTTGGTTTTGCTGATGTTGTGCCGCAATTCTATCATTTATATTGTTATGTTGATAACCAAACTGAAGCTGGGATTATTTCTGCTTTTAACCAAAGTACCTTTACGTATTTTATTGACACTAATGTGAAGAGTAAAGTGATTAACATCGACCAATTCAGTAATCCACATCCTTCTAAATATTTTAAGGAATGGGACTCTGAAAAGTTGCCAACCGTTGTCTTGGTGTCACCAAATGATACTCCAATTCCTTTTCTGTTACCGTCACACAAAAATGGAATCCGGAGTCTAGTTGAACGGATAATTCGATCTAATATGCGGGATCAAATCATTAAGGCTGCCATCCAAACCTATGGGGTGGTTTTGCTTGTTGAAGGAAAAAATTCGGCGGAAAATCGGCAAGCTCATTCTGCGATTCGCGTGGCTATTGAACAAATCAAAGATAAAATCCCTGAGATGCCTAAACCTGTTAGTGAATTACCAAGGATAATTACACTTTCGTATCAAAAGAGAGATCAAGAAAAAATTCTACTATGGAGCTTGACAGGAGAAATCGAATTGGTAGGAGGGCCTTTTGCTATTGTGTTGTATGGCCGAGGGAGACAGATTGGTCCGCTTATGGAAGGTAATCAGATTACAACAGCAAATTTGGTGAATACGCTATCGCTGATTGGGGCTGATTGTGAGTGCGGGCTTGACAGATCTACCATGTTGGGAACAATGATACCTCTCAAATGGGATCAATCAATGCAAGCTGATTTAGTCAAACAACTTGGGTTTGATCCGGAAAGCCCCATGATTAAGAACGAAATTAGTCAGATTTTGTCTAGAACACCTGTTTCCCCAGGACAAAGCATATCTGAGGATCCACTGTTAGGGTATACTGAATTTACAGTAACATTTGAGTCGGAGTCGGCCATTGAGTTGGTCAAGGAGGAGGCTGATTCTCTTGTTGACCCTGATATTACAGAGTCGTTTGACTCAATTGTTCCGCCAATTTGGTTGTCGTTGATTATAGTCATCTTGTTAGGACTTGCCATATTCAATTCCGGAATCTTAGTATTTCTGCGAAAGCGGAAAAATCCCTGATGCTGATTTTAGTCCTAAAAGAGATTGTACACCGTAAGACTAATTTTCTGCTGAGCTTGTTCTCCATAATAGTTGCTGTTGCTTTGGTTGTATCTTGTTTTACTATGGGGGCAGCGTCTAAGCGTGAAACGAGTCGTCTCATGCGTGAAATGGGGTTCAACCTACGGATCATACCAAAAGATACAGATATGACAACTTTTTGGAATGTGGGTTTTTCTGAGACAACTATGCCCCATGAGTACATTGACCGAATGAGCGATTACCCCGGTATTTCGTACGAACATTTAACAGCTACATTACAGCAACGGATTCAGTGGAAAGGGACTGATCTCGTCTTGACTGGTTTTTCTTCATCAGTTACTGGGAAAAAAAAACCGATGGTCTATGAAATTGAGTCAGGGAAAGTCCATGTTGGTTACGAAATTGCCAAAAAATTAAACCTTAAACGTGGTCAGGAAATCGCGGTTTTAGGTTATGATTTTTTGATTGAAAGATGTTTGCCTGAAAGCGGTAGTGCCGATGATATCCGGTTGCAGATGCTGTTGAGTGATGCCCAGAAAGTTCTCGATTTACAAGGAAGAATTAATGAGATCCGAGCTATTGATTGTTTATGTTTAGAGCAGAGTGAAGATGCTATTGGAATGCTTCGGTCGGAATTAGAGCGTATACTACCTGCGGCCAAAGTTACCCAAGTAAAAGCTGTTGCCAAAGCACGCAACGATCAGCGGAAGATGGCCAACAAATATTTTGTTTTTATCATACCTGTTGTGGTTATTGGTTGTCTTGTATGGTTGGGGATGATGATGATTATAAACGTACGAGATCGGCGCACAGAAATTGGTTTGATGCGTGCACTAGGTTATGGCTCTGGAAAGATTTCGTCACTTTTCCTAGGAAAATCGGTGGTTATTGGCCTAATTGGTGCACTGTTTGGTTTTCTATTGGGTACATGCTTGGCCTTGTGGATTGGACCTATGATTTTTAGACTTACTGCTAACCAGGTTCACCCGATGTATAGTTTGCTTGGCTGGTCAATATTGATTGCGCCAATTTTTTCTGCCTTTTCTAGTTTTATTCCTACCATGATTGCTATTGCAGATGATCCTGTTGTTTCTCTGCGACAGGACTAGTTCTGCCTTTGTGATTTCATTCTGATATAGATTTAGGAGTCTTTCATAGGTAAGTTGACCTTGACCTTTTCTTTTGCTGAATGGTAACTTGCTAGTACAACTTCAACGGCATGCTTTCCCGCCCTGCCATCGACCATAGGCGTTTTTCCTTCATGAATACAGTTGACAAAGTGGGTTAGTTCCCCCTCGACTCCATGAGGTACGCTACGGTCAGGGGAAATTTCCTGCCACTCTGATTGGCTAATTTTTTTGAGATAGGCTGTGTCTGTTTGCATATTTAGTTTAAGAGATCCTTTTGTCCCGTCGATAATGGTATCGTTAGTGCCTCTGGCGCCCATAAAACTCCCCCACCTAAGAATACCGACTGCTTCAGAATCGTATCGAATCAAGGTAATGGTATAATCTTCCCAGTCATCGTGTCCAGAATAACTGCCAACTTCTGCCGAAACGGTAATCGCTGTCCCGCCAAACCAATTGATGAGATCCGATTTATGTATTCCATTTTCCAAGAGACCGCCGATTGATCCGTACCAATTTGATGGTCGACTTCGTGGGCAACTATATGGTCCGGTATAATCGGTTTCAATGTAAACGACATCCCCGATTTCTCCTTGATTGATCAACTTTTTTCCAAGTGTATGTACTGGATAAAAACGTAGAACCTGGCCAACCATTAAAAAAGTATTTGCTTCATCTGAGGCTTGGATCATAGCATCGGAATCAGCCAAATCAACTGAAAGCGGCTTTTCACAAAAAGCGTGGACATTCATTTTAGCCGCGTTGACCACAACCTCTCGATGTGCAGATGGAGGTGTTGCTACTATCACACCATCAACTATTTCAAGGAGTTGATGGTAGTCTTGAAAAGCTTGAATTTGGTGTTGTGACGCAACTTTTTCTGCTGCTTCAAGTCGCAGGTCTGCTACCCCAACAAACTCACAATTCTTAACTTTAGGAAGTGTATTGCAATGTGCTCCTCCCATTCCTCCAACTCCAATAACTCCGATACGAATCATAAGACGGCTCCTTAGGTAAGTTTATTGACATACATGTACTTTTATTGCTCCAGATTTTTTATCAGCGGAGATCCGAAAAGCTTCGGAAATTTCGGCTAATGGTAACTGATGTGTTACTAGTTTTGTAGCGTCTACCTTACCAGATTCTATTAAGTCGATACTTGCTTGAAAATCTGTTTCCATACCACTGTAACCGTAGCAGTTAGATCCGGTTACGACAACTTCAGACCAAACGATTCGACTGAGTTCGACCTCCAACGGTTTGTAATATCCAGCCACGAGTACAACAGATCCCCGGGGGCGAACAATTGCTAAGGCATCGTTAAAATTTTGTCCTCCTCCAACGGTTTCGATAGCAACATCCATCCTGCAACCGTCTGTTAGATTCATCACGTACTCTTTTAAATCGACTTTACTTATATCTACGATGTGATCCGCACCAAGTTCTTGGGCTAACTCATACTGTTGATTGTATTTGACAGTAATCAAGGTTTCTTTGATACCCGCAGCTTTGGCGACTGCTAGACAGAGTTGTCCTATTGTACCACCTCCGATAATTGCTAGACGATCCTGATATGATGCTTTGGATTGGGCTACCGCTCGGTAAGAAACAGCTAGTGGTTCGATTAAAGCACCTTCTTCAAAACTCATGGTATCTGGGAGCTTGAATAATCCTGAAGCGTGTGCAGTTGTATACTCGGCAAAACCACCGTGCATATTGTGAGAGATCCACTTCCGTTCGTGACAGAAATTATAAAGGCCTTTTTGGCAGTAGGAGCATGAACTGCAATGAGAAAAACATTCAATGACGACCTTATCACCGACTTTGAATTCCGTAATGGCTTCACCTATTTCGGCGACAATACCACAGGTTTCATGACCAGCTGCGAGTGTGTCGGATTGCGGCCAGTTTCCGAAGTAACTATGTAGATCGCTACCACAAATACCTGTCTGTTTGGTGTCCACGACCAAGTATCCAGCAGGTGGGGGAGTCATAGCGACTTCTTGGATTTCGATTTCTTGTATTCCTGAATAAATTGCTGCTTTCATTTTATCCATACGTTTTCCTTTCATGGCCAAACGAATTAGAAATTAAAAATACACAATTATAGCAAACATGTCCGATTTTGCAATAGTATGAATCATTCCTATTGCAAATTGTTTTGCCTCTGCTATAATTTCATGGTCCGATCCGAAATCCGAAATTGTTCGTCAGAGTTTTTAGAATAAGTTGATATTACTATATTGATTTATATACGGAGCGTATGTAACTTTCAAAAGTGAAATTGTTTAAATGAAGACGATAAGAATACCAGTCCAGATGGAATTACCACTTGGTATGGTTTCTGATTTGCCTGTGTTTTTACCTGTTGATTTTTCTCAGATTGTTGCTTTGGATAGACGAGAAAACCAGATACTGGATCTCTTTTCCTTGCGTTTGTTGCAGCAGGAGAAAGATGGAACCCTGATACAGGTTCCTGTCCAGTTTACTCCTGATCAACCGGGAAGTGAATCAGGAAGGTTGGATTGGTTAGTTAACTCTTCTGAGAATAGCCAACGGATGTTTTTGCTCCTATTGGACTTGTATGATTCTGAAGCGACCATGCAAGGTTCCATTCTAGGTAACAAAGTTTTTGACGATGTAGGACATGCAGTGCCTCTACCATACTTTCCGAGAATGCAAGCTGTCCCTGTACCTGAGAGCAAATTATCCATTCAGCGTGATGGTACAGAGGTACTTGGCTACCAATATGGTACATATAGTGATCATTCAGCACGTCCCTTTTTCTTTCCTGTTATTGGCCCCTCAGGTAGGTGCCTCACACGGCTTGGGCATCCTCACGATCCGGTTGGTCACCATCATCATTATTCAGTTTGGTTAGCTTACCATTTTATTAATGATGTCAATTTTTGGTCAGACGAAAGGACATCTGGAAAACAGGTTCATCAGAAATTTTCTAGACTGTTTGATGGGCCTGTCTTGGCTGGTTTTGAAGCAGTTGTCGATTGGCAAACACCAGATAACCAACCGATAATGAGAGAAATTAAACGCGCAAGAGTTTATACTCAGTCTGATGACGAATTGTTGATAGATCTGCAATTCTCCTTTTTAGCGGTAAATGAGGCTATACAGCTTAAGAAGACATCGTTCGGTTTCCTCGGCGTTCGAATGGCAAAAAGCATAGGAGTTTTTGATGGTAGTGGACTAATACAGAATTCAGAAGGGGCTGTCAATGAACGGGAGGTCTTTCATAGGCCCGCGTCATGGTGCGACTATTCTGGACTCGTCACCGATGCAGTGAGGAACGGAATAGCCATTTTTGACCATCCTGATAACCCACATTATCCATCACATTGGCATGTGCGTAGTGATGGTTGGATGTCACCATGTCATTTTCTTCATCACCACCATCAAATTGGTTCAGATGAAACACTACAGTTGAATTATCGCCTTTTGGTACACAATGGAGACGTTAATGATGCTGACGTACAGAAAAAATATGATCAATATGTTCGACCTCCCAAGGTCAGAATTACTTCACCCGATTGATGTGACGGAATGGTAATGAGAAAGAATAGATTCATCCTTATGTTTGTTTTTTTGATGTCTTGTTGTTTACAAGTTAAGATGTATGCTCAAGTGCAAGGAAGAATTCAAGCTCAGTTTCAGGTTGGTAGCTTGTTTGT
>Ga0066372_10000428_pt1 | contig 15584 bp, 15 predicted proteins | sample Knorr_S15_td_250_FD_77011 | JGI IMG/M metagenome (GOLD analysis project Ga0066372, IMG submission 77011) | Marine microbial communities from Southern Atlantic Ocean transect - Knorr_S15_td_250_ad_251m_LV_A | ecosystem: Environmental > Aquatic > Marine > Oceanic | place: Southern Atlantic ocean... | reverse complement strand
TTATCGGATATGGGGCCTCGGCTCGTAGTTCGACCATGCTCAACTTCGCCGGGATTCGTAGTCCAGAGGTGATGGCCGTGATCGACCAGAACCCTGGTAAGCAGGGTCTACTCACCCCTGGGACCGATATACCCATCGTCTCGCGCTCTGACGGTTTGCCCCTGTTGGGCGATGATGGGGTGGTGCTACTGCTGGCATGGAACTTCGCTGATGAGATCTTGGGTGACCTACGCACCGATGGCGTTCACTGTGACGTGATCGTCCCGCTCCCGGGTCGGGTTCGGACGGTCTGAGTTGAGAATCTCCGGTACGTCGATCGGCGGCGTCCATCTGGTTGAGCCTGAGGTTCATCGAGATGAACGGGGTGAGTTCTGGCGTTCGTTCTGCTCGGACAACCTGTCGGCCGCTGGTATCGATTTCCGCGTCGTTCAGAGCAACGTGTCACTCAATCGGACTCGTCACACTGTGCGTGGGTTCCATTACCAACGCCCGCCGTCTAGAGAGCAGAAGATCCTCACCGTGGTATCCGGGGCAGCTCACGTCGTGATCGTGGACGTGCGGCAGGGCTCGGATACCCGTTTGGAGCATCAGGAGTTCGTGTTCGAGGTGGGAGACCGGAGATCCCTGGTCGTCGCCGACGGCTGCGCCACTGGTTTTCAGACCCTGACTGATGACACGATTGTCCACTACCAGATGGCAGACATCTACCGTCCGGACAGTTACACGGGGTTTCGCTACGACGACCCGACGGTAGGAGTTGCTTGGCCTGCAGAGCCAGCGGTCATCTCGGACCGTGACCTCGGTTTACCGTTCCTGGATCCGGATGTGCGGTGAAGGTCGTAGTCGTCGGAGCTTCCGGCTTTCTCGGTCGCCATGTCGTTCCGGCATTGGAAGCGGCAGATCACGAGGTGCTGGGTGCCTCGCGCACTGGCGGCCACGGCCTCGCTCGTATCGACTTCGGATCTCGCTTGCCTCCCGAGATCCTGTCGTTTGCTCCCGAAGCGGTCGTGAATCTCGCTTGGTCGGGAATTCCCGACTTCTCCCCTGCGGCTTGTCGACGGAACGTCGCCGAACAGGCTTCACTGATTGACAACGTCCTTGGCCTTGAGTCGGTCCGACGGTTGGTGGTGTCGGGTACCTGCCGCGAGTACGGCGACGCGCTGGGAGTCGCCGGTTCAGAGGCGTGTCCTGTGGATGAGTTCGGACGGGCGAAGGTGGAAGTACACCGTCATGCCCTGGAAAGATGCCGTGATCACGGTGTTGGCCTTACTTGGCTGAGGATCTTCTATGTGTACGGACCTGGACAGAGGCCGGGGAGTCTCATTCCGACTGTGTTGAAGGCTTTGGCAGCAGGGCGTGACCCCGAGATTCATGACCCGACGGCCGTACATGATTTCGTGGCGGTTTCTGACGTGGCTCTCGGTGTGCTGGCAGCCCTTGGATCAACCGCCGAGATCGAGGCTCTCGACGTCGGATCGGGTCGGTTGGTGACGGTTGGTGACATAGTCGATGTGGCGGCCGGACGAACTTCGGCTGTCGATACGGTTGGGATGGCCGGCGTCGAGCGTGGTCTGCGGGCGGATGTGGCCAGAACCACTAGGGCGATCGGATGGCGTCCTGAGATCGATCTCGTGGAGGGGATTGGGTCGATGGTCGTAGCCGGTCGCTTTGAGGCTGCGAAACTGGGGATCGCTGAGCCAGTTGAGCGGGGGGGACCAGGGTGAGCCGGTACGCGAGGTTTCGGGAGGAGTGTGAGGACGAGGTCCGTTCGCAGGGCGAAGATCTCGGGTTTAAGGCTGTTTCACAGGACTGGATCGACCGTTCGATGCAGGCGAAGTATTCGTATCACTTCGAATGGATGGGGCGGCCGATTATCCAGTACCCGCAGGACATCGTGGCCATGCAGGAGATCCTCTTCGAGGTGAAGCCGGATCTCGTCATCGAGACGGGAATCGCCCATGGAGGATCGCTGATTCTCTACTCCTCGCTCCTTGAGTTGAATGCCCTCCACGGAGGGCCCCCCGATGCCCGTGTTGTTGGCGTTGACATCGATATCCGGTCGCACAATCGCGCCGCCATCGAGGAACATCCGATGGCCGGTCGGATCGACATGGTCGAGGGCTCGAGCATCGACCCAAGGGTCGTGGAGGAAGTTCACCGGCTAGCTGAGGGGCGCGAGCGTGTTGTGGTCTGTCTTGACAGCCTGCACGGTCACGCCCATGTTCTGGCCGAACTCGAGTCCTATGCCCAGTTGACTTCAGTGGGGAGTTGGTGCGTGGTGTTCGACACGGTGGCGGAGACTCTGCCACAGTCCTACTTTGACGCCGTAGATCGGCGGTGCGCGCCAGGGGACAGCCCGATGACTGCGTTACGGGTTTTCCTCGCCGACCACCCGGAGTTCGAAGTGGAGCAAGCAGTGTCAGACCGGCTACTCATCACAGTGGCTCCCGGCGGGTATCTCCGTCGGGTTGCATGATTGCTTCTCCCGTCTGATGGGTTTCGGGGGTCAGTCGTCATTGGTGTCGCAGGCGGCAATCTTGTGCGGCGGACTGGGAACTCGATTGCGGCCTTACACCGAGCTGGTCCCCAAGCCGATGGTGGAGGTGGCGGGTAGGCCGTTCCTGGAACACCTCTTGGATCAGATTTCTGAAGAGGGCGTTCGGCGGTTTGTTCTGATGACCGGATATATGGGAGACCAGATTCGATCATATTTTGGAGATGGGTCGGAATGGGGATGGGAGGTCACCTATTGCCACGGTCCGATCGACTGGGAAACCGGGCGGCGACTGGTTGAAGCGTCCGATGACCTGGATCCCTCGTTTCTGCTGCTCTATTCCGACAACTGGGCCGATCTGGATCTCCTCGCTCTCGAGAGTTCCCATCGCTCAGGAGGGGGCGCGGTCACGGTGACACTTGTTGGTCGGGACGGAGGGAACGTTCTGTTCGAAGGCGGACCCCTGGTCGAGGCCTACGTTCCGTCCCGTACCGGTGAGCGCCTGGACCACGTGGAGATCGGATATGCGATCATTGAGAAGGCGCTTGTCATCGAGAGACTGGAGGCTGTCGAGGGAAGTCCCGACATCGGATTCGACGTCGTGCTTGAGTCGCTTGCAGCGACGGGTGACCTCGGTGGCCACCTCTTGGGAGGCTCGTATCGAAGTATTTCGGATCCTGAACGTCTCAAAGTAACGAGGGAGTTTTTCGATGACCGGCGTGTCCTCCTCATTGATCGCGATGGGACGATCAACCGGAAGGCAGCTCCCGGTGAGTATGTGGCGACCTGGTCGGAGTTCGTGTTCATACCTGAGACCGTGGAAGCCATGAGGATTCTGGCCGGGGACGGCTTCGAGTTTGTGGTGATCACGAATCAGGCCGGGATCGCCCTTGGGGTTGTGGATGCTCAGGATGTGGATCGCATACACGAGAGGATGTCTGAAGCTTTGTCGGACATCGGGGTTGAGGTCAGGGGCATCTACCTGTCGCCTGACCATTGGGAGGTGGGTTCATCATCGCGTAAGCCGGCTCCCGGAATGTTCTACGCGGCCTCCGAGGATCACAGGTTCCGACTAGACCGGGTGCTTTATGTGGGTGATGACGTGCGCGACTGTGAAGCGGCCGTGAACGCCGGTTGCGGAATGGTCTTTCTTGACGACGGGGACGGTCATGGCGACCTGCCTATCAACCGGCGCCACTGTTCCGTGCACCGGAGCCTGCTGGATGCGGTTGAGCAGATCAGGGACTACTACGGCGTGGAGGGCGACTGATGATCATCTGTCGGACTCCACTTCGGTTGAGTTTTTTTGGCGGTGGAACTGACCTTCGTTCCTACTATAGAGACAGTCCCGGAAGGGTTGTTAGTACGTCCATACAGCGGTACCTGTACGTGGTGGCCCGCGAACAGGCGGAGTTCGTGGACAAGCGCTTTCGTATTAACTGGAGCCAAACCGAGTTCTGTGACGAGATCGACGAGATACAGAATCCGATCGCCCGCGAAACTCTCCGGAATTACTGGTCGGGCCGGCCCATCGAGTTGACGACGTTCTCTGACATCCCGGCCGGGACCGGATTGGGTTCTTCCAGTTCGTTCTGCGTGGGCCTAGTCAACGCCCTCCATGCCCTGTCGGGCGATCGTCTCACCAAATACCAACTGGCGTCAGAGGCAGCGTCCATTGAGCTGGACGTACTGCAGCGAGACATGGGGAAACAGGATCACTTTGCTGCTTCCTATGGGTCGTTAAACGTGTTCACTTTTAACCCTGATGAAACGGTGACTGTTGAGCCAGTTCATTACGACCAGGAGGCTGTCGACGAACTAGGTCGAAGCCTCGTCCTCTTCTATATGGGGACGCAGCGGAATGCCTCAGAAGTGCTGAAGACCCAGGCGGCGGTGACGGGCGCGAAGAGGAAGACATTGACCGCCATGATGGAAATGGTCGACCCTATGGTTGAACTCCTATCAGGACGAGGAGACGTGTTGGACGTTGGTCCGATGCTCGACGAGGCCTGGCGCCTGAAGAGGTCAATTACCGACCAGATCTCCAATCCCGAAATTGATGAGGTCTATAACCGAGCAATGGCAGCTGGCGCTCTCGGTGGGAAACTCGTCGGGGCTGGTGGTGGGGGATTTCTCATGTTCATCATCCCACTGGGTCGACAAGAGGAGGTGGCTCGAGCGTTATCTCCGTTGTCGTCCGTGCGGCCGATGTTCGACCATTCCGGATCGCGGATCACCTACTACGAGCCGGCGCGGTCTGGATGACGATCGGACGCATGGGCACTGTTGGCTGGGCTGTCGACGCACTCATAGACCGGGCTGCGGAGGTCGGGCGGTGGCAGTCGGACCTGTCAGGGTTGACGTTGGTTGTTCTCTCACGGGACACGCAGGACGTTCTGCTTCGACAGGCGGCTTATTGGGGCGGACACCCCGGTCAGGGTCATTAGGTGTCTCACGTACTGTCGAAACATCAGATTGTCCGGCAGCGGTCATGGACTGGAGTACCACTTAGAATCGTGAGCATGTCTTGTGGTCCGGTGGCCTCGGTCTGATGGGGTGATGGGGTGACCGACCGCACCTGGGTTGATGTCCTATATCTGACCGACCTGAGGTTTCCCGGAGGGTCGTCGTCCAGCCTTATTGAGGAGGCGCGGGCAGCGTGCGATGCGGGCTACAGGGTGGGCGTCTTGCAATGCCGGTCGTCGAGCCTTCGGGCGGACCGGACATTCCATCCGGGGATCCGGTCTCAGATCGACGATGGCACGATTCTCCTTATCCGACCGGGAGAACCGGTGACATGTGGCGTTGCCATCGTCAAACATCCGACGGTGATGGTTGAGTCCATGGGTGGGCAACTCCCCGTGCGGAGCCAGGCGGTAGTGGCGTTCGTCGGACAGGTGCCATCGGACGATGACGGCACGATCTACTACGACCCCTTGGTAGTCCATGAGAACATCACAGAAGCTCTAGGAGAGGCACCGGTGTGGCATCCGGTCAGCCCGGTGGTCAGGTCCCGACTGGTGGACGTAGGTGTGCCGTTGGCCCCCAGCGACTGGGTGGAGGTCATAGATCCCGTTTCTTGGTCTATTTCCCGGGAAGGACCGATTAGGGAACTTCCTGTGATCGGACGGCACGGGCGCCCGAGCGCCCTCAAGTGGCCCGACGATCCGGATGACCTAGCCGCCGTCTATCCCCTCGATGGTCGAGCACTGGTGCGCGTGCTCGGGGGAACGGCCGGATTGGAGGCCGTGTTGGATGACGTCCCGCAGTCATGGGACGTCTCGGAGTTTGGTTCGATGGATCCCCGGGAGTTCCTCGCTGGGGTGGACTTCTTCGTCTACTTTCACCACAGGGACCTGGTCGAAGCATTCGGTAGGACGGTGATCGAGGCACTGTCTTCTGGATGTGTGGCCATTCTCCCATTGCACTTCCAGGAACTCTTCGGAGAGGCCTGCCTCTATGCGGAGCCGGCTGAGGTCGGGCCATTAATTCGGAGGCTGCATGCCGATACGGCGGCGTTCCTCGAACAGTCGCGTCGCGGGCAGGACGAGGTGACCAGGCGCTTCTCGCATCAGGCCCATGTCGACAGGCTCCTGGACCTGATTGGGGGGCCGGTGGCGGCTGGTAGCCGTGCCGCTCCATCCGCCCGGGTCCCCCGTCGTCTCACCGACCAGCGGCCGACCGTGCTGGTCTCCTGCCTTGGTGCAGGGCCAACTAGTACTGCCGACGTGATCCGAGCAGTGGTTGCCCACCGTGACAGCGCGACCGGATTCGACCCGGTGGTGCTGTGCGACTCACCTCCTCCACTCGTCGCCAATCATCTCGAGGAGGAGTTACAACTCGACGCCCGGTCACGTCAATTCGTGGGTACTCAGACCGGGATTGTGCTTGAGCTGATCGAGTCGCGTGAGTCGTTCGACGGCGAAGGCTCGTGGGAGAACCATGTTTTGGGTCGGTTGGCTGAGATCAGACGGATTCGTCGGATCTCAGCAGTTACCGTCGCTGACTTGGACCATCCTGATGCCTGGCTTGTGCTCGGGGCCTCGCCCTGATCGTTGGTAGTCTGAGGTCGCTAACTTGGGCTCGGCGGCGTGCCCTGTGCCGTATCAGCTGACCTAACCGTCGTGCTGTGACAACGTCGGATTGGATGTTCATGGGTGATGCGTTGACCGTCATCGGCTTGGGCTACGTGGGTCTGCCACTGTGCCAGGAAGCCTGTCGGAGCGGCTTCCAGGTAACTGGCTTGGATGTCTCCACGACCGTCTTGGAAGGTCTCGCTGCCGGCCGCTCGCATGTCGACGACCTGTCGGACGAGGACATAGCGTCAATGCAGTCGGCGGGTTTCACGGTCACAGACGATCCATCATGCATAGTTTCGTCTGACGTGGTTGTGATCTGTGTGCCGACGCCCCTGTCCGACGATGGCACTCCGGACCTCGGAGCGGTGCTAGGAGCGGCCACTTCGACCGGCGAGAGTCTACGGGCCGGAACTCTTGTCGTCCTGGAGTCCACGACCTATCCAGGGACCACCGGGGACTTCGTGCGACCGATCCTTGAGAAGACCAGCGGCCTTACCGCCGGCAACGACTTTGCCCTCGCCTACTCACCCGAACGGATCGATCCTGGGAACCCGACATACGGCTTTCGTAACACTCCCAAGGTGGTGGGTGGACTAACCCAGACGTGTCTTGATGCTGCTTCCGCTTTCTACGGACGGCTCGTTGACATGGTCGTACCGACCGTGGGTCTTCGAGAGGCCGAGTTGGCCAAGCTCCTCGAGAACACTTATCGCCACGTCAACATCGCCTTGATGAATGAAATGGCGGTGTTCTGCCACGAGTTGGGCATTGACCTGTGGGCGTCGATTGAGGCGGCGGGTACCAAGCCGTTCGGGTTCCAGGCCTTTTACCCGGGACCGGGGGTCGGGGGGCACTGCATCCCTATTGATCCCAATTACCTTTCGTGGGTCGTCCGGTCGCTCGGTTACAGATTCCGGTTCGTGGAACTCGCCCAGGAGGTGTCGGAGCGGATGCCGGCATATGTTGCCAGGCGCGTTCAGGATGCCCTCAACGCGCGGCGAAGAGCGGTAAACGGGTCCGTCATCGTCCTGGTGGGGGTGGCCTATAAGGCGAATATCAGCGACCAGCGCGAGACCCCTGCCCGACCCCTCGCCCAGACGCTTCTCGCCATGGGCGCCGATGTCCGATACGTGGACCCGCACGTCGACAGGTTTGACGTGGGAGATGTCGAGGTCCAGAAGGTCGAGGACTTCCACGGCGAGATGCGTGAGGCAGATCTGGTGGTACTCCTCCAGCCTCACGATGCAGTGCTCGCCTCGGGCGCGCTCGAGGGTGCCAACCATGTGCTGGATACGAGCGGTACTCTCGTCGGCGACAACGTCGAGCGGCTCTGAGGTTCTGTCGTGCGGGTCGTGGTGGCGACTGTCGTACACCATCCGTTCGACGCCCGTATCTTCCACAGGCAGATTGGTGCCCTGCTGGATGCGGGACATCAGGTCGTGTACTTGGCGCCGTTCGAGAACGACTCAGAGCCTGTGCGGACGGGTCTCCGATGCCGACAACTCCCCCAGTCAATCCGCCGGAGTCGACTCGGGCCTCTCCGTGCGGCGGCGCGGCTGCTGTCCGAGGAAACGACGAGTGCGGACCTGGCGATTATCCACGACCCTGAGTTGACACTCCTCGACCGGCACATAGATTGCCCGGCGGTCTGGGATGTGCACGAGGATCTGCCCGCGCAGATTACCGATAAGGACTGGATCCCGGGTTCCCTCCGGGGCCCTGCCCGACTCGGTGCTCGTCTTCTCGAACGCCGTGCTGGAAGACGGTTTCAACTGATGCTTGCGGAGACTGGCTATTTGTCCAGGTTCGATCGGGGAACGGTTGTCCGTAACACGCCGGTCGTGCCAGAGACGGTTGCGGAGTCGGTGGACCTACGGGTCGTGTACGTAGGGCGGGTCTCGCTGGGTCGCGGACTGGAGACAATGCTGCATGCGATGGACCTCATCGATCCAGCCCACACTCTGCACCTCTACGGCCCCGTCGACCCAGCAGCCGAACGCCTCCTAGAGGGACTGCCGCCGACGATCGTGGTCCACGGGTTCGTTGATGGTCCGATCGCACTTAGATCCATAGAGGGCGCGACGGTCGGGCTCTCCCTGCTACGGGACCTCCCGAACTATCGGCACTCACTGCCTACGAAGGTTCTTGAGTATTTGGCCCACGGCGTCCCGGTGATTTCGACGCCACTCCCGGAGGCCCAGAGCGTCGTCGAGGAGTCGGGTGGAGGGATCGTCGTACCGTTCGATGACCCGTGCGCCGTGGCTGACGCGATCGCCCGCATGGCCAGTGGTTCGTTCCGACAGGAATGTGCAGAGAACGGGCGACAGGTGATCCGGGACAAGTACAACTGGACTGGTGATGCCACCAGGATGATGACGTTTCTGGAACAGGTGGCGGCAGGTGAGGATAGATGAGGCCTACCCGACGACTCGAGCGGTGGGGTCTGAAACGCCTATCGTGCGGGCCCATGGTCGAGCCATCGAAGCTCGACCGTTTCACTGTGGTCATCTTGTCATTCCGGCGACCTGAACTCGTCCTCCTCCAACTCATGTACTGGTCGGGTATGGCGTCACACCGTCTGACCCTCCATGGTTTGCCGGGTTCGATACCAAGGAGGGTTCAGGAAGCTGTCGATGCCCGGACGGAACTCGACTACATAAAATCCACCGCAGGCTAAGAACTAAAGGACAGTGTGAATGCAAAGAGTTCTAGTGACCACTGCCCTCGAGGGTTCGTGGCCTGACGAAGAGCCGGTTCTCTTTCTGGGTGAGTGGTGCAGGCGGTTTTCTCGTCGCGATCACTGGTCAAATCTTGATCACGAGGTTCTGACCTACCACTGGGACGACCCCTCCTTGTTTGCTGAGGACTTCCAGTATGTGAGCCGCTTGTACGAGCGAATCTTGGTGGACTTGGCCTGCACACTGAATCGACTTCTCCTAGTCGATCATGGCATTCGGTACTGGCGGATCCTGATCGGGCCCTGGTTGAGGCAGTTCATTGAGATCCTGTGTGACAGGTGGCGGTCGATCGAGTGCGTCGTCAACCGTGCAGAAGTCTCTTATACGATCATGCTCGACGGTAGCCAATCGGTTGGCGTCCCGATGGATATTGTCGGGTTTCATAGGCTCTATAACAGCGAGGAATGGAACCACGGCGTCTATGCCGCCATTCTCAAGCGCTTCCCCCAAGTTGAACGTCGCTACAAGTACGGAGAGACCAGTGCTACGTCCGCACCTCTCCCTGCGCCACTCCACCTGAGTTGGAAAAGAGAACCTAAAGTTGCAGCCCTTGCTGCCTGGTCACGGGCTGCTGCGAGGCGAGTCGGCGACAACGGCGTTGTTCTTGTTGCTCCGTACATGTCTTGGTCTGATGAGCTGGCGGTCCACCTCAGATTCCGACAGGTGCCCCTTATCTGGAGCTTTGTACCCCAAGCAACACCAACTATGGAGCCTGGTACGCGAGATTGGTCACTATCTGGTCATCCAACCGATCCATTTGATCAGTTCGTGAGAGAGATGATTCCGGTACACATGCCTGTTGCATATTCGGATGGCTATCCGGAGTTGGTAGCCACGGTTGACGAGTCACCCTGGCCGAAGAAACCAAGACTGATCTTTACCAGTAACGCTCATATTGGTAACGACCTATTTAAGGCGTGGGCCGCAAAATGCGTTGAAGACGACACTCAACTAGTGATCGGCCAGCACGGTGGGATGTTCGGTAACCTAAAATTCTGTTCGGGCGAAGACCATGATCGTGCGATCAGCGATGCCTACCTGACCTGGGGCTGGACGGATCCGAGTGATGCCCGAGCGAAACCTGTCGGGCGACTCGTTGGCCTCAAGCCCCTCGCTTTGGCCCGTAACAGCCAGGAGAGGGCCGTCCTCGTCACCGTGACCTTCCCACAACAGGCTTACAGAGGGATGAGCGTCCCGATCGCAGGACAATGGCTGAACTATTTGGAGGATCAGTTCGAGTTCGTTGAGGCCTTACCTGAGCACATCCGATCTGCACTCCTAGTTCGCCTCTTCTCTCGTGACCACGGCTGGCACCAAGTGGAGAGATGGCAGTGCCGCTGGCCAGAAATAGAACTTGATCCGGGCAACGAATCGATTCACAACCTGATCGCGAAGAGTCGTGTCTACATCGTCTCGTACAATGGCACCCCGTTCCATGAGTCCCTTGCTCTCGGGGTTCCAACGATCATGTATTGGAATCCGGAACACTTCGAACTTCGCGATGCGGCCGCCTCGAGTTTTTCCCACCTTGAGAAAGCGGAGATTCTCCACTACTCACCGGTGTCAGCGGCAAACAAGGTTGCCGAGATTTGGGACGACCCGGATGGTTGGTGGGCCAGTGCTCAGGTCTTGTCAGCGATAAGCCTCTTCAGTGAAGAACAGAATCAATCTCCGGACAGTATTGCTGACCGTGTAACTGAAACACTTCGCGAAATAATGGACGCTCCCAAACCAGGTATTGAAACTTGAAGCGCGTAGTGATCTTGACTGGTTCAGAGTTGAGACATGAGTTCTTCAGAAAAACATTAGCAGCATCGCCTCAAATTAATGTTCTAAGTAGCTATTGTGAGACCCACGAGAATAATCTTCGTAGTCAAGTTGAAGCCAGTCGAGAGAACCACCACTTGCGATTGAGACACCTCAAAGCACGAGCAGAATCTGAAACGTTGTATTTCCAGGAATTTGTCAATAGTGGAATAGATAATTCAAAACCGGTTGAGTTGAATCATGGAGCTATAAATAGTGATCGGTCTGTTGCGTCGATCATTGATTTGAATCCAGATCTTCTATTTGCATACGGGTGCTCAATTATCAGCGAACCGTTATTATCTACATTTTCTGGCTGCTTCGTCAATGTACACCTTGGTCTGTCGCCGTACTATCGCGGTAGTGGTACAAATTATTGGCCGCTTGTAAATGGAGCACCAGAGTACGTGGGTGCTACATTTATGCACATCGATCAAGGCATCGATACTGGCGAAATTATCCATCAAATTAGAGCAACTGCGATGCCTGGGGATACGCCGTCGAATCTAGGTAATCGTCTGATACAGAAGATGACTTTGGTGGCTGAACAACTAATAACTAGTTTCGACACTATTGTACCGATGACTCAACCCCCTGAACCACCTGATGCCAGGATGTATAGGTCGAAGGATTTCTCTGAATCCTCTGTGGCTGAGCTCTATGAGAACTTCAAGAATGGTCTTGTTGACAGATACCTTGATGAGCAGGTTGAACGGTGTGCCAGAGTCCCGATCCTGAATAATCCCGCACTTGAGAGTGAATCGTCATGAAGGCCATCATGTACCACTATGTGCGTCCGTACGACCCAACGTATCCGTACTTCCGATATCTGGATGTCAACGACTTCATTAGGCAGTTGGAGTTTCTCGGTAACCACTATGGCTTCGTCAGTGAGGAGGAATTCCTGGAGTGTGTCTCTGAGGCTAGACCCAATAGGGGAGTGGTGCTGACCTTCGACGATGGCTTTGTTGACCACTACCAGCATGTGTTGCCAGAACTGAAACGGTTAGGCCTGTGGGGAATCTTTTATATACCGACGGCACCGTTAACTACCGATCGAATCTTGGATGTGCATCGCATCCATCTGCTACTTGGTCGATATGGTGGCCAAGAGATTGCAGATGCGCTCAATGGACTTCTTCGTGATGAAATGCTGACTCCTGGGTTGGTGGAGGAGTTTGGAAGCTCCACCTATGTCCAACAGGATAACGAAGCAAGTGTTAACTTCGTGAAGAGAACACTCAATTACTTTATCGACATCATGTACCGCACCTCGGTGATTGATGATCTTATGAGTATCTATTTTCCGAATGAGGGAGAACTCCTCCAAAGTGTTTACATGTCGAAGGCGTCACTCTCGGAAATGCACGAGGAAGGAATGACTCTTGGTAGCCATTCCGTCAATCACCAAGTTATGAGTAGGTTGACGATGGAGGATCAAGAGTCCGAGATTAGAGAGTCGTTCCATATGCTTGAAACAATCAGGGGAAGTTCATGCACCAAGACATTTTGTTATCCCTATGGAGGTTTTCAGACTTTTTCGTTGGAGACAGAGTCTCTGCTCGAAAGAGCCTCATGCCAGTTCTCCTTCAATGTGGAATCTAGAGATATTTCGCAAATGGATCTAGCCGAACGTAGGCATGCCTTACCCCGATTTGATTGCAATGAGTTCCCCTATGGAACTAGTCAAGGTATTGGGTAGGGGTACCGGCGTCGTGTCTCCTGACCAGATAACTCCGTTGCTTACAACAGATACCCCGGCGCTCCGAGAATGGTATGACCGGACTCGGGAGCGAAGGCTCGCTCTCCCGTCGAACCAGCTTGAGGCCCTGGGGCGGCTCACGATTCTCGTACCGACTCGTGAACGACAGGACTTCCTTATCCGTCTTGTCGCCGTCTGGGGCGGTACACCGGTTCGTCTCGTTCTCGTAGACGGATCCGACCACCCGGTGTCGGCAACCCATCGGGAGGTCATCGAATCGGCCGAGAACGTCTCCTACGTCCATGCCCTGCTCTCCTACCCGGAGAGGATGAAACTTGCCGGTTCCTTTGTATCGACGCCTTACGCCGTGCTGTCCGGTGACGACGAGATCCTCCTCCCCACCGGACTAGTTGCCGCCATCCGGTTACTCGATCAGGACCCCGGGCTAGCCGGCTGTGTCGGCCAATGCCTCAGGTTTTTCCCCACACGGCGGAGTCACCGGCTCATGTTCGAGATGGGATACCCCTATTGGCGCTACCGGCGAGATGAGGGCAGCGCCGAGCAACGGATCCTTCATGCTATGGACGGATACAACGCCGCCACCTGCTACGCCGTCCTTCGGTCAGATGTATGGACTGAATCCTGGGGGTCGGTGGAGCAGTGGTCCTGCTCGACGGCGACCGAAGTCCAACAGGCGATTGCTGTTCTTGCACGGGGTCGACTTGCAACAGTTGATGAACTCTTCTGGCTGCGGTCCGAGGAGAACCCCCCTTTGGACCTGGCCGAACGTCGGCGGCTGACACTGGCCGAGTGGTGGCGCTCTGTGGAACACGCCGAGGAGTCCAGGCGCTACGTCGCCAGTTTGGCGGCGGATCTGGAGAATGCTGCCTCGATCCCCGGAGCCCGGTCGCTCGAGGTCGTGGCGAGTGCCGTGGATGCCCTTGTGGCGACCCATGATGCGATGAATCATTCGGGACAGGAGGCTCGGCGTCGCGTTGGTCGGCGGGTTGGCCGTGGTATTCGCAGCGTAGGCCTCAAACTTCTGGGTCGCTTCATCTCCGACGCCGGTCTGGTCCGGATAAGGGACTTCCTGGCCCGGGTGGGATCGGCCCTCGGGCATTCAAACGAGCGATTCCTTGGTGGACCCAGGTCGGCCGCCCGACGGTGTCCGGCAGCTTTGCTGGAGGCCAACCCCGATATGGCCAGTGTGCTTGCCGACGTGGAGACGGTGGTGGGAACCTTCCACCGTGCCCGGGCCATCAGGAGGCCCAGGCGATGACGGATTTCATCGACCGGCCGGTGGTGGTCGTAGCCGGCGTCGGCCAAATTGGCTCCCGCCACCTACAGGGTCTGGCCTCAAGCACCCTGGATCTGGAGATCCACCTCGTGGATCCAAGTTCGACTGCCCTCGACACAGCGACCGAGAGGTGGGCATCGTCGTCCGGTGAGGCCTCGGAAGGGCGACTACGGCTGCACGAATCGTGTCATGGGCTCCCCCCACGAGTTGACGTCGCCGTAGTCGCCGCTACGGCTGAGGTACGTCCGATCCTCGTCCGCGAACTCCGTGAATCAGCTGTAGTGCAATACTGGGTCCTCGAGAAGGTGCTGGCCCAGAACCTCGCCGGATTGGACGACCTGCTGGCCTCGACCGCTGATGCGGCGGGGGCGTGGGTGAACACTCCTCGCAGGATCATCGACTGGTACCGCAGGATTGGAGAGGCTGGCGCCGCACAGACTCCTGTTGAGATCGTGGTGGACGGCGGCGGATGGGGAATGGCGTGCAATGCAGTTCACTTCCTGGACCTTTGCGCTTGGTGGTCCGGCGGACGGATCGACACGGTGAACACGGCGGGCCTGTCACCCGAGTGGTTGCCCGCACGTCGGCCCGGGAACTTCGAAATCAGCGGAATGATGGAAGTTCAGTTCACCAGCGGCAGTCGCGTTCTGCTCCAGGATGCCGGGGGTGACGAACCGTTGACGATTTCCGTCAATTCCGTCAACCACGAATGGCACATCCAAGAATCGGCGGGTCGTGCAGTGCGATCCGACGGACGACGAGATGATGGCCGGCTGACTCTCCAGAGTGAACTGACCGGCGGTCTGGTCGACAGTTTACTCAGGTCGGGTGGTTGCGGACTGCCGACCCTGGCCGAGGGTGTGGACCTCCACCGACCTTTTCTTTCCGCAATGCTCAACCACTGGCGGGCGACTGGTCACCCGGGGGCCCAGTCGGTTCCAATCACCTGAGGGGATTAACAAATGTCTCTCTGGATTGTGGGTGCTGGACCCATGGCGGTCGCGTATGCAGACGTGTGCTCGGCAATCGGCGTCCCATTCGAGGTGATCGGCCGAGGCAACCGGTCGGCTGATGCTTTTGAGGCAGAGACGGGACTGCCCGTCCGTCGCGGCGGTCTCGAGAGAACCTTGTCCAGATGGCCCCCACCCACCTCGGCGATTGTCGCAGTGCCCATAGACGGTCTTGCAACCGCGGCCGGGCTTTTGGTGGGATCGGGAGTTGGACGAATCCTTGTGGAGAAACCAGGCGGGCTGGACTCGGTCGAGATCCGGAATCTGGCACGGAATGCCCGGGACAGTGAGGTGGAGGTACTCGTGGGGTACAACCGTCGTTTTCTGGCTTCCGTGACAGAGGCCCGTCGACTAATCGAGGCCGACGGGGGACCCGTGTCCGGTGCGTTCGAATTGGGTGAACGGAAAAATCTGACAACACATATTGACCGGCCGGCAGCGGTGATGAGAGGCAGATA
>Ga0066372_10000423_pt1 | contig 15669 bp, 14 predicted proteins | sample Knorr_S15_td_250_FD_77011 | JGI IMG/M metagenome (GOLD analysis project Ga0066372, IMG submission 77011) | Marine microbial communities from Southern Atlantic Ocean transect - Knorr_S15_td_250_ad_251m_LV_A | ecosystem: Environmental > Aquatic > Marine > Oceanic | place: Southern Atlantic ocean... | reverse complement strand
TCGGCCTGCAAATTATTCGCAACTGAAATGGTGGGAAGGGTAGCCGACCGGGCTGTGCAAATTCATGGCGGAGCGGGCTATATGTCTGAGTATGCTGTGGAACGCTTCTATCGCGATGTTCGCCTATTCCGGCTCTATGAGGGTACCTCCCAGATCCAGCAGATCATAATTGCCCGCAACATGATAAAAGGGGCTAGCTAATCTTTGAAATCACCAGTTTATAGCGAAACGTATTAATTGAAGCTAAAATTCGCGAGGGTTAAGTGATGGAGATTGAAACGCTCCTCCTAAACACCTTAGGAAATTAAAACCATCTATCTACCGAGTCCCCAATAATGAGTTCCACTGAATTACCCTATCCTCGGCTGCTCGAGCCCTTAGACCTTGGTTTCACCACACTGAAAAATCGTGTACTGATGGGTTCCATGCATACCGGGCTGGAAGATATACCTGACAGCCATCAACGCATGGCCGCCTTCTATGGGGAGCGTGCCCGTGGAGGTGTGGGTCTTATCGTAACCGGTGGTTTCATGGCCAGCAGGTATTGCTTGCCAGAAGGTGTCGAACCGATATTCAAACGTCCCGATGAGGTAGAAAAACACAAAGTCATTACAGATGCGGTACATAATCAGGATGGGAAGATTTGCCTACAGATTCTGCATACTGGACGTTATTCAAGAACAGAAAACCTGATCGCCCCGTCACCTATCAAGGCACCTATTAACCGCTTTGTCCCGCACGAGGCAACAACCGAAGTTATCGAAGAAGAAATCGAAGCTTTTGTTGACTTTGCAGAGTTTTCGCAGCAAGCCGGTTATGACGGTGTTGAAATTATGGGTTCGGAAGGCTATTTCATTAATGAATTTATTGTGAAGCGGACTAACCACCGTAATGATGAATGGGGTGGTAGCTACGAAAACCGTATTCGCTTGCCATTAGAAATTATAAAACGTGTGCGGGCAAAAATTGGAGATAATTTCATAATCATCTTTCGCCTTTCTATGTTGGACTTGGTGGAAGGTGGTAGTAACCACGAAGAGGTAATAACCCTTGGGCAAGCTCTTTGCGATGCTGGAGTTACTATCATTAACACAGGCATCGGCTGGCACGAAGCCCAGGTTCCCACTATAGCAATGAAGGTCCCCAGGGCCGCGTTCACCTGGGTGACTACCCGATTCAGGGATAAGTTTTCTGTACCGGTCATTACCTCCAACCGGATAAACACTCCAGAAATTGCTGAAGAAGTGCTGGCCCGTGGAGATGCTGACATGGTATCCATGGCGCGACCGCTGTTAGCCGACGCGGAATTTGTCAATAAAGCGGCTGCCGGTAGAGCGGATGACATAAATACCTGTATCGGCTGCAACCAGGCCTGCCTAGATCACATCTTTGATGGACAGCTAACGAGCTGCCTGGTTAACCCCCGCGCCTGCCACGAACTTGAACTAAGTATTACTAAGACAAAGCAAAGCAAGAAATTGGCTATAGTTGGAGCTGGGCCAGCCGGACTCGCTTCAGCGATAACCGCAGCGGAATGTGGTCACAAAGTTACTCTGTTCGAAGCCAAAGACAGAATAGGAGGACAGTTTAACCTGGCCAGGAGAATTCCTGGGAAGGAAGAATTTGATGAAACATTGCGCTACTACAAAAGACAACTGGACAAACTCGGCGTTTACGTCCAGCTAGATACGAGAGTGACAGTCACTCAACTAAATAACTCCGACTTCGACGAAATAATACTGGCAACCGGAATAGTGCCACGTGTCCCAATAATAGAGGGCATAGACCATCCTTCAGTAGTAAATTACATAGATGTTATTAATGGAGACATAGAAATCGGAGAGCAGGTAGCCATCATCGGCGCCGGCGGCATCGGCTTTGACGTGGCTGAATACCTTTCTCATAACGGCGACCCTTCTAGCCTTAACATACCGATATTCATGCAAGAATGGGGAATCGACATGAACCTGCAAGCCCGCGGTGGAATCGAGGGAATCGAAGAGAAGTTTACCCCTTCCCCTCGGACAATTTACCTCTGTCAAAGGAAGGCCGAAGGACTGGGCAAGAATCTAGGTAAAACCACCGGCTGGATCCATAGACTTGGTTTAATAAAGCGTGGAATAAAAATGTTAGCGGGCTGTGCTTACCAACGTATTGATGATCAGGGACTACACTTGTTCGTGGGTGATGAACCCAGAGTACTCGAGGTTGATAATGTGGTGATCTGTGCTGGCCAGGAGCCCCTGCAAGAACTAAGCGAAGGACTTCAAAAGTCCTTCCATCTTATTGGCGGAGCTGACGTGGCTATAGAGCTGGACGCCAAGCGAGCTATCGATCAGGGCACTCGCCTCGCGGCCACACTATAGAAATTTCCTTACCTCTTTTTATAGCAGATGCTTCTTGAACCACTCGAGACGAGCAGAGTCAGCAAGCTGTGCGTCATCACCTTGGAACCCATGCCCTCCTCCAGGAATAGTGATAAATTGGGACTCAACATTTTTGCTCTGAAATTCCTCCTGCATCATTACTGAATTTTCAATGCCGACAAGGCCATCTGCATCACCGTGAATCAATAGTGTTGGAGGATCATCGGGATCAGCATGCAGGATTGGAGAAATCGATTCAGCCTTTTCTGGATCGAAATTTAACGCCGGAAATCTTTCCGACCAAGAACCGGGGCCAGCAAGTTGACGCAGATCTACCGGAGGAAAATATGCGACTACAGCAGCCACGGAATTATCTTGCCGCATAACTTCGTCATCTGAATTCGGATCACCGGCATCAGCATCAAGACCTACCATCAATGACAGATGCCCGCCTGCGCTACCGCCAGTAACACCAATTCTGTCCGGATCGATACCATGCTGTTGAGCACGCAGTTTTATGTGGCGGATCGCTCGACTTACATCAGAATAGGCATCAGGGACGTGATAGCGGGGCGCACTGCCATGATAAACGGGGATGACTGTGAAGCCTGCATCAAGCATGTCCTCGAAGCGCTGCGATACAAGCTCCGCTGGTGTCCAACGTGAAAACCAACCGCCACTCATCATGAAGACTATAGCTGCATCATTAGCATTGTCTGGTTTGATGACATCGTAGATCAACGCTAAACCATCTTTGTGCCCGTAAACCACATCTGATTTAATGGTTACATCGGCAAAGCTATAAAAACTGATTGTCAACGAGAAAAATATACCAAGGTAATTTGTAAATTTTTTCATAATCTGAATGAGCTCCTAGTTGTCTCTTAGTAAGTTTCCCGGAGAATACTGATCTGTCAGAATGCGGCGACTCATGTCCCAGTCTACCCGCGCAGATAGGCGTCGAGGATAGTCCAAAAGCGGAATCCCATACTTCTCCATTTTTCCTGCAATGCGTTGCGCCTCAGCGACAAGTTCGCCTCTTGGAGGCAATGAATCTGCTTGTGTAATGATAATGCGATTTCCAGACGACGGTAACTTGAAATTAAAAAATTCATTAAACGCGCGCTGATAAGTCACCGATTCGTGGTCATAGAGACGGCTTGTCGAAAACGTATTTGCTACCAGGACACCAGTTTGACTCAAGATGCGCTTTACTTCCTCTAAAAACTCCAGAGTCAGCATGTGTTCCGGTATGTAATCACCGCTAAAAGCATCCAACACGATATAGTCGTAGGTTTCGTTACGAATACCAGCCCGTTTGATAAAAGGTCGTCCATCATCCACGAACACCTTCATGTTCTCTGTTTCTCTAAAGAAGAAAAATTCCTTAGCCACGTCGACGACCGCTTCATCTATTTCCACAATGTCAATTCTGCTATTCGGAAAGAGGTCAGAAAAAGTTAGTGGTATCGAACCGCCACCCAGACCAATAATTAGAATTCGTTCCGGTTTAGGCTGCAGTAGTAAGCCCGCAAAGGTCATGCGAGTGTAATCAAAAACCAAGCGGTCGGGATCATCGATCAGAATACATGTCTGGTTACGATCACCTCGATGCACATTGAACAAAAGGCAACGCCTATCTCTGACTTGGGTAACAGTAATGTCCCGATACTTAGAACGTTCTTCATGAATTGTTTCCCCCACAGCAGGGAAACCGCTCAGCGTCATAAGGCAGGCCAGTCCTAGTCTAATTAGTAGTTTTAGGTTAAGCCTGTTTGTTTTCATACCGGCTGGTCTGTTTTACAGATTGGGAAGTTTGTGCATAGTGCGCCAGAAGAATTATACAACCAGCTGTAATCAAGGCTGCCACGGCACCCCATAAGATCTGGTTTACCTCTAACCACAGTACAAAATAAAAACTGGTTGCTAAGGTCCCGGCAGCGCTACCTAGGGTAGATATGAAGTATAAAAAACCTGCCATATGACCACTATGTTCATGTGTCTCAACCAGTAAACGAACAGAATATGGTGAGATCATACCCAAGATGGCGGTAGGAATGAAAAAGAGGAGAATTGAGGCAAAAAGGGATCCGTAACGAGGGTCTTCAATGGCAAGGAAAATTGGCTCCATAATTGCATTTGCGAATAAAATCACAGGCAGCGAAAAGACAGCTGCCCCGATGAAAAATACCGCAAACGTAACTGCGTTAGGATTTCTTGTCGATAATTTGCCACCGATTAGATAACCCATCGCCAGCGCCAACATAAAAATAGTAATAATACTGCCCCATACCGACAGGCTGCCCCCAAAATAAGGTGACAAAATTCGAGCCCCCAGCATTTCAATTGTCATGATAGAAAAACCACTGATAAAGGCCATGCAGGCTACCACATTCCTTGGTAAGAGCTGGGTTCTGGACTTAGTCAATCAATATCACCCGCGGGTTATATGGTTGCATATTCATTCAAGACCGGTAAAAGTACCACTGCGAGGCTGGGAATTAAACGAGTTTAAGCTCATCCGCTCTGAATCTGGGGCGTTCAGCCTACTAGCCAGCGAATCGTTCCTGGCCCGACCCCAGGTTGCTTCCACCATCTAGAGCGATGACTTGGCCTGTCATGTATTTCGCTGCCTCCGAAGCGAGATAAATGGCAAGACCAGCCATATCTTCCGGACAACCAATCCTACCCATCGGGTTTTGGGACTCAATCTGGTCACGAAAATTAGTTAGCATGTAATCCATCATTTGGCTCTCGAAGGGTCCTGGTGCAATCGCATTTACCGTCAACCCTTTCGAAGCGAACCTAACCGCCAAATTCTTGGTCAGAAAATGCACAGCTGCTTTACTGGCGCCGTAGGCGAAGTTGTCAGTGCTTGAGACACGCAGACCATCGATTGAACCGATATTGATGACACGACTCGGATTCTCCGAGGTAGCATCCTTAACCAACAGCGGCATCAAGTCACGAGTCAGCATGAAGATAGCCCTAACATTAATGTCCATGACCTTGTCATAGCCTTCGTCGGGGTATTCTTCAAAAGTAGCGCCCCAAGCCGCTCCAGCATTGTTTACCAAAATATCGAGACTATTTTCACGAGATTTAATTTCCTGTACAAAGCTATCGCGGCCTTCCTTGGAAGAAAGATCAGCGGGAAATGCTATGCATTCACCTTTCTTTGACAATTCTTCCGCAGTTTGCTGACAAACCTCGGCTTTACGTGCAGTGATATAGGTTTTCACACCATTTTCTACATATCCTTCCGCAATCATCTTGCCGATACCTCGGGAGCCTCCGGTAACTACTGCCGTCTTACCTTCGATAGAAAACAGTTTGTTAATATTAAATGACATAATTCTGTCCTTAGGTTTTTATTTCACCCCGGATTATGAGTTCACACATTCGTTGAAGCACATGGGCTTTTTTAAGAAATCCAGCAAATCGCTCGTCCTTGGTTAAGCCATGATAGTAGCGATAATAAATCTGCTGACCGATAACACACAGGCGAAATAATCCAAAACAAAAATAGAATGGGAAATTGTCCATCACCAGGCCGGTCTGCTGCTGGAAGCGATCTATAATTTCGGCTCTAGTTGGAGCGCCTTCCAAATCTGAAGGCATTGTGCGGGAATTGCGGAAGAAGTCTGGATCATTTACCTGAGTCCAGTAACCCAGGGTACATCCAAGGTCCATTAATGGATCTCCAACTGTAGCCATTTCCCAGTCAAGAACACCAATCATATTTAATGGATTCTCCACGTCAAAAATCACGTTATCCATCTTATAGTCATTATGGATCACGCTTGCTTTACCACTCTCTGGCGGCATATTGTCGTTGAGCCACTGAATGGTAACATCGCAATTAACCGTGTCCGGAGTCACGGCATCCGACCACCGCTTGCACCATCCTTCAACCTGCCGTCTGACATAGCCTTCAGGTCTACCAAATTTATCAAGGCCGGCCTCCACTAGATCAACAGAATGTAACTCACCGAGCACATCAAAGAAGTTAAACAACTGTTCTCTGATCTGACTAGGTGAAAGATTTAGATTTTTAGGATAATCGCGGCGGATGATCAACCCCCGGATATAATTCATCAAATAAAAATCGCAGCCAATAACGCTGTGATCGGTACAAAAATACAGAGGTACTGGCCCATAGGGATAAACGTCTTTAAGTGCCGAGAGAATTTTATATTCACGCGACATGTCATGGGCACTCTTTACGGTACTGCCAAAAGGCGGTCGTCGTAGTACCCAGCTCTCATTACTACTAGTTAATAGATAAGTAAGATTGGAGTGCCCCCCTGGGAACTGCTTGATTTGCAGTGCGCCTATATTGGTGTCCAATACAGGTTCGAGATGCTCCTTAAGTGCAGAGAGATCCAGTTCTTCCCCTTCTCTGACACTACTCGTCCTGTCGATTAAGTCACTAGCTATCAAAACAATTCCTTGGTTATTTAGCTAACCCTGTCAATTTGTTTACCGGTAGGTGACCAGATGGTTCAAGCCTTTCCTCTCAAGGTGCGGAAGGCTATTAAATTGTGTGAGCGAGATCTTACCATTTCCGTATTTGATTCGGGTTACTGAACTGTTATGCACCATCCAGTTAATGCTAATCACCTGCTCATCGGGAAATTGTAATACCCTTTGCAATGCCATCGCTATGACACCTCCAGAGGTGGAGATTAACACTCGGCTACCCGAGCGATGCTTGGCCATAAGCTCATCCAAGACACTGTGTACTCGCTCGCGGAACTTGGACCACTGCTCAAATTCTCGATCCTGATCACTTGGCTCAAGTTCATCGCGTATCCACTTTGATGTCGCTGCTTCGAAAATCCGCTGAAACAGACTTTCCTCTCTTATAGGCCAACTCAATTTCGGATCGAGGCCCTCGTTAACTGAATGACTACGCAGGTAAATTTGAATAAGGGGATCAGCGTTGTATTCATTAAGCCAAGAATGTTCAATTGGTTCAACCTGATTATTTTTGACAAGGGACATTAACTCCGCAGCCGTCTCCTTCTGGCGCTGCAGAGTGCCGCTATAGAGGAAGTCAAATTGTTCGCCTGTTTGTTGCCAATGCCGGGCAAGTATTCGTACCTGCTCGATACCCAGCTGACTGAGTTTGTCATAGGAATCTTCTCCGAAGGAAGCCTGCCCATGACGAACAAAAATTAATTCGCTCATTACAGGATCCCTCTGGACTAGAGAGACGCAAATTTTGCGGTGTGATAGTCGGAGTTACCAAACTGGATGTCGATAGCTGTCACACGCTTGAACAGATGCCCCACGTCGAGTTCTTCTGTCATACCGATACCGCCGTGAATCTGTATGGCCTCTTGTCCAACTTTCTCTATGGCCTTACCTACACGGCTCTTTGCAGCTGACACGGCCTTACTTTTCTCTACGTCACTATCACTGCCGTCGAGCTTCATAGCAGCCATGATCACAATGGATCGTGCTAATTGGCACTCGATAAACATATCTGCCATGCGATGCTGTAGAGCCTGGAAGGTCCCAATAGGTGAGCCAAACTGCTTTCGCGTCTTACTATATTCCACTGTTTTTTGTAATAAAACCTCGAGTGCACCAACTGCTTCTGCGCTGACAGCAACTGTCGCCCGGTCAACTACAGTTTCTAAAGCGGACAAAGCTTGGCCAGCCTTCCCTAGCCTAGCGGTTAGAGGAATACTAACCGATGCAAAGCCAACCTGAGCCGCTTTCTTACCGTCGACATTCGTGTACGGCTGAATTAAGAGGCCCTCAGAATCGCTATCGACAAGGAATATGGAGATACCCTCTCGGTCGGTCCGACCTCCTGATTCGCGCGCTACTACAAGTAACTTATCAGCATTAGAAGCGTTCAGAACATTTATCTTGCCACCCTCTATATTTACCTGGTCTCCTTCAACAGTCGCTGTTGTACTTACACTAGAAAGGTTAAACCGACTGTCAGCCTCAGCGTATGCACAAGCTAGTTGTAACTTGCCCTCCATGAGTGGACCCAATAGTCCAGATTTTTGGTCATTTCCTGCCAGCGTGCTAATCAAGCCTCCGCTGAGAATGACTGTAGGAGTAAAGGGTTCTACCAGATTAGACTTGCCAAACTCGTCCATCATCACTGTAAGATCCACAGCTGAACCGCCAAATCCACCATCCTCCTCTTTAAAGGGAACAGTTAACCAACCAAGTTCAGCAAACAACTCCCAATTTTCTTTGCTGTACCCCTCTTCACTGGCAATGATTTTTTTACGAGCATCGAATGCGTAATTTTTTTGTACAAACTTCTGCACACTTTCCTTGAGCATTTGTTGTTCTTGTGTGTATGAAAAATCCAACTTTTATACCTCATTAACGCTGGTGTAGCGTTTTTGGCTTAGTTTTTCTAAAGACCAAGCACATGCTTGCAAATAATATTGCGTTGAATCTCGTTAGAACCGCCATAAATAGATGCTTTACGATTATTAAAATAGTTCAAGGCCGCGTATGCAGAATTGCCTGGGCCAAGAGGAACACCTTGAAAGCCATCCTCGAATTGTTCTGGCACAAACGGAAGACAACTATAAGCTGCTAATTCCACAAAGAGCTCATCTATTTCCTGCGAAAGTTCAGTACCAACAATCTTGAGTATTGAGGATTCCGGACCTGGCGCTTTGCCCACACTTAAAGCCGCAAGTGTTCGTAACTCTGAATACTCTAACGCTCGCAACTCAATCTCAACTTCTGCAACTTTCTTCTTGAAACTCGAATTTTCGAGCATGCTGCCGCCGAATCCGTCATCGGTATCAGCTGCAATGCGTTTTAGCGCCCCCAAACGCCTTTTCCCACGGGGGACTCCAGAAATATTGCTTCGTTCATGAGTGAGTAGTAGCTTGGCATAAGTCCAGCCCTTATTTTCCTCCCCAATGAGATTATTTGCTGGCACCCTCACGTCATCAAAGAAAACTTCATTAACTTCAGGATGACCATCTAGTAGAACTATCGGCCTTAAAGTAATACCCGGCGATGACATTTCAATAAGCAAGAAACTTATCCCCTCTTGCTTCTTCACCGTGTTGTCAGTTCTAACTAGACAGAAGATCCAATCAGCATACTGACCATAGGTATTCCAAGTCTTGGCTCCATTAACGATGTATTCATCCCCTTCTCTGACCGCGGTGGTTTTTAGAGAAGCAAGATCGGAGCCTGAATTTGGCTCAGAATACCCTTGGCACCACCACGCGTTGCTTTCAAGTATGTCGGGCAGAAAACGTTTTTGCTGCTCATTAGTTCCATATTCCATTATGATGGGCGCTACCATCTTCATACCAAAAGGCACGGGCTCGGGTGCACCAATCAGACCCATTTCGGTCGCAAATATATGCCGCTGAATCTGGCTCCACCCAGTACCTCCGAATTCAACTGGCCAGGTAGGGGCTGCCCATCCTTTCTTGTAAAGAATTTTCTGCCAACAAATTATTTCTTCCTTACTCAAACGCCTGTTCGCGTCGATCTTGGTCCTGAATTCAAGTGGAAACTCACTCTCCAGAAAGGTTCTTACTTCTTTCTGGAACGCCAATTCTTCAGAGGTAAAATCAGCATTCATTATTTCTATCCTCATCGCCAGAATTACTTATATCGGCCTTAACTAGGCTAATTCGGTCCGTCCATCACGAAGAGATGGAACATCCCTGGCTGTTTTTGGTGGATTTTAAAAAGAGCGAAGATTACCATTTCTGCGGGTTTTTGATAACCGGTAATAGAACAATTGCTCGAAAATATTTGCAGGGAAAATCCCAGTGAATCTGGGCCTTTCAGAGTAACTAAAGCTGAGTTTATACAATGGATTTACCCGACTAGATGGGGTATGCTGAAGCTTGTATTCAGGATACTGTATATACGCGTAATTTTCCCATGCCTTTCCAACCGCGATTTAGTTTAATGATTGGAGTTTTTAAAGGGATTTTGAAGGAGCAGCCATGAAAATAGTTCACCTAATAAAATTGGTACTGGTACTTTTTGCGTTCAGTGGATTTGTCGCTTGCAGTTCCAGCAGCGAAGAAGTCATTCCTGAAGAAGTCGTAGAGACCAATGAATCAGATGTAGATGCAACCGCACGTCGTGCCCAGGAACTAGAAGACGAGGCGAGGAGACGGGCAGCTGCTGCCGAGGAACGTATGATGCGTTCTGCGCTAGCGACCAAAGTGTTCTATTTTGATTTTGACGTAGCCGAATTTCGATCGGCAGATCGCGACGTTTTGACCTATCATGCGCGAGACTTGGCCGCTAATCCCAGCAAACAAATCCGTCTAGAAGGCCATGCTGATGAGCGTGGTACACGAGAGTATAATCTGGCTCTAGGGGAACGTCGCACAAACGCTATTATGAATTATATGATTGTTAACGGTGCCGCTCGCAACCAAGTTGAAACCGTCAGCTACGGCGAGGAGCGCCCGGCCGATCGCGGAGCTACTGAAGCAGCCTACCAGCGCAATCGAAGAGTCGAAATTATCGATTAACGTTTAACCAGTTTAGGAAGACTAAGTCGATCTTTCGAGTTCGGCTTTTTTTTGGTCGCAATTTAACCTATAAAAAGGTTTTCCTGTAACTCGTTCCCAATCTCTTCGATCAAATCCATTCCAGCACTAATACCACCTGAGAAGGAGAGAAAACCGTGGATCATGTCAGTGTAGCAAATATGCTTAACCGGCACATTGTGTTCAGAGAGTCGATCTGCGAAGGCTTTGCCTTCGTCTCTCAAGGGATCAAATCCAGCCGTAATAATAAAAGCCGGTGGCAGACCGCTCAGATCTTGTTCCAAAAAAAGTAATTCCGCCTCATAGGCTTGTTCTGGAGTTTGTAAGTAGTGACTTCTAAACCACTTCATGCCTTCTTTTGTTAGAAAATAACCTGATGCAAACTCCTCCACGGAGGGATAGCTCATTGGTAGGTCTACGCTAGGATAAATTAATACTTGAAAACTGGGCATTGAGAAGTCGTGTTTTTTGCAAAGTAGGATTACCCCAATAGTAAGATTGCCACCAGCACTGTCACCTCCAACGGCAATGCGGCCAGAGTCAATACCCAGAGAGTTCGAGTTGTTGAATACCCATTGATAAGCGTCGAAACCGTCTCGATGTATCCCCTTTATCTTGCGATCCGGCGCCAGTCGGTAATCTATTGAAACCACAATACAGCCACTGTGAAGGGCTATACGCTGTGTGACGGTGTCGTATTGCTCTACATTACCAAGTACAAACCCACCACCATGGTAAAAAACCATGCCGGGTAGCAAGCCCTCCTTCTTATTGTGGGGCGTATAGACGCGACCCAGTATCGTCCCCCCGTTTACTTGGAACTCGTGATCGCTAATATCTGCAAGATCGCAAGATGCTGGTGCAAATGGATTGCCCCGCTCCTCACGCAAAGCGCGAGCCTCTTCGACGCTGACCTCTTCCAACTGAGGTAAGCGAGCCGCTGCATCAGCCACCTTCTGTGCAAGAGGATCTAGTTCATCTGCTCGAATCGCTTCTGTACTTTTTAATATAGTCGTCACAATTCGGCACGCTTTAAAAGAACACATCTTTCGGCTTTGCCGGAGCGAACCCTACTAACCAGATCAACACGGTATATAGAAAAAATCCAGGCAATAAATAGATCGCTATAGCCGAAATTGATTGGGCGGCGAGACCAAAAACCATAATAACGGCGTAGATAACCATTGCCACAACATGCACAAGCAGGTAGTAGTTGATAAAGGGTTGGCTGTTATGAGTCATTAACCATGGTTTACAAAAGAAAAGCCAACGAAGGGCAACCAGAATACCTAACAGATCTGTTGGCCAGAATAGCAACAGATTCAAATTGTGATGCGTATCGATGTGATCAGACACAAACCAACTCCCCAGCATTATAATACCGTATACCCCACTAAAGACCGCAGTTAACAATCCCAGCATTCCTAGAATCCTGAAACTTATTCTAGGTATTTTTAATCCGACGCGAGCATAATTGGCAAAGTACGATTGACGTATTCTCTTCAAACTTAGCATGAGTAATATTACGGGAGTCCACAATACTAAGGATGAAACGTAGTAACCATTTGTCTCAATAGTAGGCGCTGGAAATTCCATGATGACCTGGGATTCGCTCAGCAACATTAACTGTTCTCCATTTTCCGCCACGTCAGATTGAACATTCAATAAACGCTGTCTGAGCTGCAGAGGCAGATACATACCTTCCCATTCGGTCACAGTTCGATCGATGTTGCTGTTCATCAATACATCAAGTGAAAGAGCGATAAGTGGCACCGATTGGTAGTGCGATTGGACCTGTTCCCGAAAAGTTTTGTCAGTAAACCCCATATATTGCCGACTGATCTTGCCCGCCAGAGCCTCATCAAGATAATCCCTCACCTTGGTCGTGCAATTATCAAAGAAGTATTGGTAAGCATACTCCACATTTTCCGGTTCCAAGTTCCACATAAGCCTGCGGTAGAGTATTTCTTTCTGGGGATTGTTCAGGTTAAGTTTATCCTGCCACACAGTCCGTTGTTGCTCCCTGTACATGGCAAATTCCTGTGAAGGTGTATTAGTTGCTAAACGGTAGTTCATAATCCCTTTAAAGAAATTCCATGAAAATACGCCCACTCCCCCGCTAATGTCGAAAACTCCCCAATTGAAGACAGTATCGGTATTGGTATTCTCGTCGTAGACCCTCAGCGCCGTGTGACCAAAGTTATCCCACACCATGTCACCTACATCTACCGTAATTAGGTAAAAATAGACACCACTCATGTCAACGGGAACCTGATATTGGAGGGTTTCTACAGGCGCTTGTTGGGACAGTGCCGGCAATGGCAGCAAATACATAAATACAAAGAGCCGTATTAATCGAAAGGCTGTCATATGCCTATTTTTAATCATGCGACCAGGGACTCTTGGCTATATAACAAAAATCTTATCTTATCAAACAATTAGACTCGATCAACCGAAGCTTGTAAGAATAGAATCAATGTCAGGTCGACACGCTGAGAACAAAGTTCGGCCCTATAAACAGCCTTTATTTATAAAAGTCTGAATCAAAATCAAAATTACGCCTTAGGTGGACCTTCTAATGCTCCCTTTCAGGAAAAGAGGCCGGCTACGTCGGCCTCTTTCTAGGAACTATAATAGCCTATCGACTATTTTCAGCCGCGCGGCGTTCCTCCATTCTTGCTCCGCGCAAAGTATTCAGCATGCCATAATTCCCTTCATGACAAGCATATTCATACATTAAGCCGTCAACCTTTGCCATGGGGACCATCACCGTAATCTTATCTTTGAATGTGCTCGAATCATCCACCGTAAACTCATATTCAACCGTGTAGGGATCAATCCGAGTAAAGCGTTCGGTTAGAAGCTTATGCTCCGCAGTGCCATAAACACCGAAGCTTTGGGTCTGAGCATTGAAGTTCCGGGTTTCAACAACTAGTGTATCGTCAACCCAGTATCCCCTAGAGTCGCCGCTCCATTGGCGTATGTTACCGCTAATATGATCTCTACTATCAAGCGGAACGATGCGTGCATCATGAACCATTTCAGTCATGATAACGACGGTATCGTTGTTTTGAATTATTTGTACGTTGTTATTATATAAATTTGGTGTAAATGGAGGGCCCGCATTAAAGCCAACAATGCAGCGCTCCGATAATCCACGGTCTTCCGGACCATCCTTAGCAATACCACCTACTACCATACGCACTGGTCGTGTGCCCGGCTCGTCAGGACCAAGCCCTCCAACCTGGACAGGAATACCTTCAACAGTTTCGGGTAAGCGTCCGTTTTCAGGGTGAGTAATCAATGAGGTACGATTATCACGATCGCCTCCCATCTCAACCCAGAAAGTATTGTAGCCACCGACACCTATATTATTGATTGCTTCCAATCCAGCTTCTGTTTGAGCCGCTAGAGCAACTATTTCTTCCTCGGTAAGAAATTCCTTGTCACCGAAAAATGCTGGACGCTCGAGCGGAATAAATGAACTGAAATTCCATACTCCTTGAAGATCGGGCTGTCCCCATTCCGTGCGAGGTACCACGTAAGCTTCATCCTGGGCTTGAATAATTCCTGTAAGCAAAGTAGTTACGATCGCAAGCGTCAACACACGTAATTTCATCATTTCCCCCAACAAATTCTTAAAAATCCGAGTTTTAAACTGGCTGAATTCTAACCTATTCAATAGGCATTATCAGAATTAAAGTGTATGAAAGTTCGTTAGGTACCGGTTACTTCGTTAAATTGGCAACAGTAATAAGTAACTGATATCTACATGTAAATTAGAGCGTTAGCGTATCTCTATTTTCCAGGTTTTTACCCTTATTCCCAATTCGAGATTTGCGCGCCGCCGTCCTGAGCGCAGCACCGAAACTCCTGTTACCCCACGCGCGCATGATTTCCATGCTCTCCATCGCTTCTTCTGGAGCTTGATAGTAAGAAAGTTTCATTTCCTGACCCTTTTTCTTGTAAGTAAAAGGCTTTAGGCCCAGCTCATCAAATTCCTTTAGATTCTCTTCATCCACTTTCAAATACAGGGTATTAATCATTATCAATCCGAACATCATTCCATCCAGGAAAACCCCAAACCCACCAAACATCCGTTTCGAGTACACAGGCCCTATTGATTGCATGAGATCAACCACATAGGCGGCGAATTCTTTTTGTTCGTTAGTAATAGGCATTAGTGTTTAATACTTTAAATGCTATGATGTTCAGCTTTTCGAGATAACTGTTAAACGAATCCAATAGCGAGTATTGAGCACGATAACATGAACGGCGCTACTGCACTGATAAATACTCTCGCCGATTGCGGCGTTGAGTTTTGTATAGCAAATCCCGGTACTTCTGAAATGCATTTGGTACAAGCACTAGATGCAGTGCCAAGAGTTAAATCTGTGCTCGCTCTATTTGAAGGTGTTTGTACCGGTGCTGCAGATGGTATTGGCCGCATGACTGGCAAACCTGCAGCCACTCTCCTCCATTTGGGCCCTGGTATGGCTAACGGTATTGCCAATTTACACAATGCAAGACGGGCCAATTCACCCGTGATAAATATCATCGGAAACCACCCTAACTTTCATGTTGGTCATGACGCTCCACTTACATCAGACATTGATACCTTGGCTCAGAATTTTTCCTGTTGGATTAAATCTGAATGTACTGCCGATTCTCTCGCACAGGATGGAGCGGATGCCTACACAGCGACTCTTCGACAGTCGACAGGATCAACCGGACAGATCGCAACGTTGATTATGGGCGCTGATGCAGCTTGGGGCGATTCC
>Ga0066372_10000421_pt1 | contig 15706 bp, 15 predicted proteins | sample Knorr_S15_td_250_FD_77011 | JGI IMG/M metagenome (GOLD analysis project Ga0066372, IMG submission 77011) | Marine microbial communities from Southern Atlantic Ocean transect - Knorr_S15_td_250_ad_251m_LV_A | ecosystem: Environmental > Aquatic > Marine > Oceanic | place: Southern Atlantic ocean... | reverse complement strand
AGTGATTTCATCGTTATTGCTTCAGGATCCTGGGTTTGAATTGTTTCTACCTCAACAGCCTCTTCGACCATGTACTTTCCTTTCACTTTGATAGGTTGGTTGGCTATTTTTAAGCCCTTAAACCGTGATTATCTAACTGTGCTTTGCAACTGAAAAAACGCCGGAAAAGTATAACATGACACTACTTCGACAGTAAAAGCAAATTTTAGAAAATAAAAATTACTTTTTGAGACGCTCTTCTAACTTTTTCCATTTGGAGTTCAGTAAATGTCGGTAATCTAGGGATTGGATATCAGCTACCGTCATAATTTTGGCATCCTCGCGGTTGTCAGTGTAATAGGATTTTCTTAATCCTTGTGTAGTCATTCCATATTTTTGGTATAGAGATATAGCTGGTATATTTGAAACCCTCACTTCGAGGGTCAAAGAACTTGCTCCTTTTTTAATCGAGTTCATTAAAGCTGAATATAGAAGCAATTCTCCAATTCCTTTCCTTCTATGAGATCTTCTAGTGCCTATGGACATGATATGAGATTCTTCAAAAGTTGTATCCCAGAGAAAAATATATCCGGTCAGGAAGTCCATCCCAGGTTTCCATCCTGTATTTCCAGACCGATAGCTCACAGGGCTTTTGATTGGCTTGGAATAGGGCAAGGATTCTTTTTTCTCTCCCGTATTTGAGTTAGATATTGCAACTAGGATAGTCGAAATTTCCCTTTGGAGCTCCTTTCTAAATGAAGTGGGAGGAAACAATTGAGGAAAGGCATCGGATTCAATAAGTGAAACTTGAGAGATATCCTCATTCTTCATTTTTCGTATGGATTGGTTATCACCTTTGGGTTTATCCATTTCGAAAGGGTTTACCTCGTGCAGTCTTTTTGTTTTTATTTATGTCTTTTAAAGACATGTATTAGATTACATGAACAAATTGTCAAGAAATTGTTTTCAAAACACTTGATATTTAGATGACAACTCAATGTAGAATAAGGAGTCCGTGTGGATTCCGAGCTTTTTTGCTTCGTTAGCCACAACTCTTGGGCCAAGTTTCAGGGAATCTATGCAACATATCCTTAGAATAATAAAAATTGCTCTGAGGTACAAATACAGAATAACTTTTGCTTACCTATCTACGATAGGGGCTATAGTAGCTTACATTTTCCTTCCCAAATTATTCGGAGACGCGATTGACTCTGTTGCAGAGCCTATCTTAGCTGGAGGGGAAGTTGAAACGGGAATACTCTACCCATGTATATTAATTATTTTGGGTTTGAGTGTTATTCGTGGAGGCATGTCTTATTTTCAGACCTATTTGGCAGAGACATTGTCGCAGTATGTTTCTTACGATCTAAGAAATTCTTTCTATGATCATGTCCAACATCAGAGTTTTGCTTTTCATGATAAGCACCACACTGGCAACCTGATGTCTCGAGCCATCACAGATGTGGAAAATATACGGATGTTCATAAACATGGGACTTATCAGGGCCCCATATTTCATAGCACTGTTCATAATAGTCGCTGCTATCTTGGTTTCTATGAACTGGAAATTAGGGCTTTTAAGCGCCAGTTTTATGCCTATTGTCGCTATTTATACCAGTTCAGTTCGACTTAAGATGAGGGCATTATGGCTTTTAGTACAACAGAAAATGGCAGAGCTCAGTATTATTCTCCAGGAAAACTTCTCAGGTCAACGAGTCGTTAAGGCATTTGCTTCAGAGGGGCATGAAGAGGATAAATTTGAAATAAAAAATTCAGAAGTTTCAGATATTTATGTGGCTGCGGAGAAGTTGCGTGCTTCTAGTATGTCTTTCATGCTGTTTACTTTCATGGTGGCTATGGCCTTGATAATTTGGTACGGGGGGCGACAAGTTATGAATGGGACTATGACGCCCGGTGAATTAGCAGCCTTTGTCTTTTATCTCCAAATACTGGCATTGCCGGTTAGGATGGCTGGATGGGTAGTAAATGCGTATGCTAGGGCGGCTTCAGCAGGAGAAAGGATGTTTGAGATACTTGATGCACCATCACCGGTTGGGGAAAAATCAAATGCAGTCACACTTGAAAAATCTCAAGGGCACGTTAGCTTTGAGAATGTGTCTTTTGCCTACGATGACGGCAAACCGGTTCTGCGGAATATAAATTTAGAGGCAAAGCCTGGTGAGATAGTCGCACTGGTTGGGCCTCCAGGGAGTGGAAAGTCGACTATTGCAAATCTTATCCCGAGGTTTTATGACGTTTCTGCAGGGGTAATAAAAGTGGATGGGGTGGATGTAAAAGAGTTCACTTTGCGTTCCTTAAGGGAAAATATAGGAATGGTCCAGCAGGATGTTTTCCTATTCACTACCTCGTTAAAGGAAAATATTAAATATGGCCGGGAAAATGCTAGTGACGAGCAGATGGAAAACGCTTCTTCAATCGCTCAATTGGCAGATTTTATTGAGGGTCTCGAGGAAGGTTATGACACCTATGTAGGGGAAAGGGGATCCACTTTATCGGGAGGCCAGCGTCAGCGAATGTCGATAGCTCGAGCGATTTTGTTAGACCCTCCAATATTGATATTGGATGATTCAACTTCCAGTGTGGATGCAAATACTGAAGATCAAATAAAGGCTGCGATGGATAATTCAATGGCGGGAAGGACGACATTTATTATAGCCAATAGACTTAGTACCGTTCATAGCGCCGATAAAATAGTCGTTTTGAAGGATGGAAGGATCATAGAAGAAGGTTCTCATGAAGAGTTGTTAGAGAAAGGTGGCCTTTATAACGAAATTTATGAACTGCAACTTCGGCCCCAGGATGAATTAAGCTCCGAGGTGAGTAAATGAATCTCGGTTTAGGTGGCATGTCTGCCTCTAGAGGCCAGTCAGACGAGGAATTTTTTGGGTCCGTATATGATCAAAAGGTCATCCTAAGGTTATTTCCTTATATCAAGCCCTATACACCCTTGGTAATTGTCTCCTTCGTTTCTATGTTGGTTTATACATTTACTTTGGTAGCCGTCCCCTGGCTAATACAATGGGGGATTGATAATCCCATCAAGGATGGCCTTCAAACTGCAACTGAGTACAAAGAAATTACAAGTCAAGCAGGAGAGGAGACTAATCTAACAACACTCAAAGAGCTCCTGTCTCCTCACATTAAGATACTCAATATTCTTTTCGTGGTTTTCATAATTAATGCGTTTACCAACTGGGGTACTAATTACCTTCAACAGTATGCGATGCAGAAAGTGGGCCAAGGTGTTCTTTTTAGATTGAGAAGAGCTCTGTTTGGTCATGTGCAAAAGCAATCCCTCTCCTATTTTGATAAGACAGAAGTGGGTAGGCTTATGTCTCGTGTACAAGGAGATGTTGGTCAGTTGCAGGAGTTTGCAGCTTTAGTAGTAATGAGTCTTGGTGAGTTGTTGAGCCTTGTCGGAATTGTGATTGCCCTTTTGATAATGGATCTAGAATTAGGCCTTATCACCATGGCGGTTTTGCCTGTTTTGATGACCATCATGGTCACCTGGCAAAAATATGCTAAAAGATCCTTTAGTGAAATCAGAAGACGAATCGCGATAGTAAATGCCGCGTTCAACGAAAATATTTCAGGAGTAAGGGTAGTTCAAAGTCTTAATAGACAGGAAAGAAACCTCGAAATATTTGATGAAAAAAATACAGCACATAGATGGTCGAACGTAATCGCAGGCAGATATGCTGCAGGCCTTCTACCTGCGGTTGATATTCTTACTGCTGTAGCAATCGGACTTGCCTTGTATTTCGGTTCCAAATTGGTCGGATTGGAAGACGGCCAGTTACTTCCAGGAGTGCTAGTAGCCTTTGTTATGTATGTACAAAGATTTTTTGATCCTATTCGTAATTTGACTCAGCAATATACTCAGTTGCAAAGATCTATGGCTTCGGGTGCGAGAATATTTGATTTGATGGATAGGGAGCCGGAGTTAATAGACATAGACGATGCTATCGAGATGCCCGAAATAAAGGGGAATGTTGAATTTAAAAACGTCAGCTTCAGATACGTGGAAGGCGAAGATATACTAAAGGGTATAAATTTGAAGGTAAATGCTGGTGAAACTGTTGCTGTTGTGGGACCAACCGGTGCTGGAAAGACTAGTATTGTGTCTATTTTGTCGCGATTCTACCCAGTTAAGCGGGAAGAGGGTGAGATATTGATAGATGGTATCGATATCAGAGACGTCAAGAGAGCTTCAGTCGTAGGCCAGATGAGTATGGTTTTACAAGAACCATACCTTTTTACCGGTACGGTGATGGGAAATATTAAATATAATCACGTGGATGCGACTGATGAAAAAGCCATCTCTTCAGCAAAGGTAGTTGGGGCGCACGAATTTATTATGCAACTTGAAAACGGATATGACACTTATCTTTCCGAGAGAGGAGCCAACATTAGTTTGGGCCAGCGCCAATTAATAAGTTTTGCAAGAGCCATTGTCGATGATCCCAAGATACTGATCTTAGATGAAGCTACTGCTAGCATTGATAGCCATACTGAATTAGTTATTCAAACGGCCTTGAGAAAATTGTTAGAAGGACGTACTGCTATTGTCATAGCCCACCGACTATCTACGATAAGAGGATCAGATAAAATAGTTGTGTTAGAGGCAGGTGAGGTGGTCGAGGTAGGGAATCACCAAGAACTAATGGATAAAGACGGTCTCTACGCGCATCTCTACAATATGAATTTCCAGTCGATTGAGGATTTGTAATAAAGTTTTAGCTTTTTAAGTAACACTTGTACCTAACCCGATTTGGAGTTTAATGCCTGCAAACCTAGAAGAATTTATACTTTCTTTACAGGTAGCCAGATTATCTACTGTGACTCCTTCTGGGGTTCCTCATATAGTACCAATATGCTTTGCTATGTCTGGTAACGACACGATTTATACCCCAATTGATGCAAAACCTAAAAAGGATATAAAAAAACCTCTTGAAAGAATTAACAACATAACAAACAACGATGAGGTTGTTGTTTTATTTGACAGATATTCAGAAAATTGGGATGAATTGGCATATGTGATGGCTAGAGGCAAGGCTAAAGTTGTAAATGATGAGCGGGAAAACCTACTGGCTGCGAGATTACTTGGGAATCGATATATACAATATCGGGAACAAAATTACCTTCCAAGAGGGGCAATGATTATCAGTATCAAAATATACGACTACACATCTTGGGGGAATCTTTAATAAATTTAATGTGTAGTTTTTGTTTATTTTCAGAAAAATGCTTGGATAGTATCTATTTCACTTATGGTGGACATATAATCTCTACAGCTTGATAGTGTTTTTGAATATCCAGAAAAGAAGTATAAAAATAATAGTCTATGAGAATTTATTTTTGTCCTGAGTGTGGCGGTTACTCGTTAGGGCCAGCGACATCATGTGATGAATGCCAGACAGACCTGCCAGAAGACTCCTGGGCAGAGATAACTGAGGAAGAACTTCAACAGTTGGAGTATGTGGAAGATTTTGATCTTCCGCATGGCATATCGACGTGGGAGTACGATGTGGTAAGGCTGAAAACTGACACAGAAGAAGGTGGATTACGCTACACAACAGGTCTTCTGAAACGTATGGGAGACAAGGGTTGGGAGTTGGTGAACATTACTCCGCTAGGCGATAAAGATGGCCCTCGGTACGGTATTTTTAAGAGGATATGGGATGAAGGTCATGGCGATGAAGGTGATTCATAGACTTTGTAGATAAGTTTTATAGGCTGACATTATTTCCTGGTCATAAGGGAATGGTAAGTTAGGTAGTTCGTCCAATTCACACCATTTTATTTCACTTACTTCTTCGGCAGCTTTAGCTGTTCCTGATTTGTGAGTTGCTACATAGACATGGATCACAACCGGACCCTTCCCTGAAAATACCCCTAGATAGTGACATGGGCTGGTATATATTGTTGTTTCCTCAAAGACTTCCCGTACCAAGGCATCTTCTATAGACTCACCGCGGTCTACATAGCCTGATGGCAGGCTCCATTTGCCTAAATGGGGTTCTATGGCTCGTCTTATCAGCAATATTGCTTTGTTTGATGGGACTATCGCCACTACTGCGACTTTGGGATCCGCATATATGAAAGTATTACAAGCCTCGCAGAATGGCCTTTCCTTGCTGCGATCGTATCTTCTCACCAGCTGTGTACCGCAAAACTGGCAATACTTAATTTGCTCAATCATAGTCATTTGAAAGCTTTCATAATTTAAAAATATGAACCAATATTTGGTTCCTCTGTATAATTTCAAAGTATAAGACCTGAAATCTTACTGTAAAGAACCAAGAGTAATGTCGAAAGATTTATGAATATAGAAAATCTTTTAGAAAAAACGCTTACAAACCCTCAGTACGAAGCGATAAGAATGCTGGGGGACCAGTTTCATAAAATGGGAATCCGTGCTTTTTTGGTTGGGGGAACCGTAAGAGATTTGCTTCTAGAAAGGGAAGTCTCAGACATCGATATTATCGTGGAATCAGACCCTTCGAAACTAATGAATAAATTTGAGCCACAATATCAATTAGATGTGATTTCTAACTCGCAGTTCAACACCTGCAAGATAAAATTTTTAAACCAAATAGTGGATCTGGCGATGGCAAGAAAAGAGGTATATCCAGCCTCGGGAGCATTACCTGAGGTAACTTCAGCCTCGATTGAAGATGATTTAGGGAGGAGAGATTTTTCAATAAATTCCTTGGCAGCCTGTATTAATCCTTCAAACTGGGGGGAAGTCCTCGATTTGCATAAGGGGTTAGAAGACCTACATTCAAAGCAGGTAAGAATTTTGCACTCCGAATCCTTTAAAAATGACCCGACGCGAATATTTAGATGCATGCGCTACTCCGGGAGGCTGGGGTTTTCTATTGAAAATGAAACGCAAACCCAATTGCTGCACGACATAACAGATATAAATTTGTTAAGTGGGGTACGCATAACCAATGAATTAGTCAAGATTTTTTCGGAAAAGAGCCTAAACTCTATTTTGGATCTAATGGACCAATTTGAAGTTTCAAGACATATTCACTCTGGATTTCCGAAAGGATCGGGGTTTCCTAAGAGAAAAAAACTGTTGAAAAATATCAGGATTCCTACTTTAGAATTCCCCCTTTGCGTGCTGATTTCATTAATTGAAGCCGATCATAGAATGGATTTAATCAAGAGACTTGATTTAGGAAATAAGTTGGCAAAATTTGGGGCAGATTTAAATCGCATCGAACTTATCGCAGCAGACTCCTCACGCAGCGAGATTTACAAACAACTCACAGATGTCTCTGAAATTACAATATCAGTAGCTAAAGCATATGCCTCAAAAGAGCTTAGAAATAATCTAGACCTATTTGTAAATGAATTAAAAGCTATTAATTTGTGTATCGACGGCGAAGACCTTATAAATATTGGTATACCTCAAGGTCCAAAAATTGGGAATATATTGGCCAAAATTCTTAAAGATATGATTGACTCTGGCCAACAGTCTAAATCTGATCAGATTCGTATGGCTAAGAAGCTTTTATGTGATTCTTAGCTCAAGGATGTGCCTGAAACTCCTGGTTCTGTCATAGATTCCGGGTCAAGTATTTTCTGTAATTCTTGTTTATTCAAATCTGTTTCAACAAGAGCCACTTGCATGATCGTCTGACCGGTTTGTTGGGCTTTATGTGCTAATTCTGCAGATTTATCGTATCCAATATGTGGAACTAAAGTAGTCACTATAGCAAGACCTTTTTCAACCATTTCGGGACCTTTGGTGGTCGCCTTAAGTCCTTCTATACATTGCTCAGCCAGGTTTGAGGAGGCCGTTGCTAAAAGATCGATAGATTGTAAAAGATTATAGGCTGCTACAGGCATCATTACGTTGATTTCAAAATTTCCTGATTGGCCAGCTATTGCAACAGTCGTATCGTTTCCTATAACCTGAGCCGCTACTTGACACACTGACTCAGGTATGACTGGGTTGACTTTACCTGGCATTATAGAACTGCCCGGTTGTACTTCTGGAAGTTCAATTTCACCAAATCCTCCCCGAGGCCCTGAACCCATCCATCTCACATCGTTGGCTATTTTCATCAAACTCACTGCGATTGTTTTCATCGCACCACTGGCTTCTACTATATTGTCTAAGGTACTTTGAGCTTGGAAATGATTGGATGTTTCTCTAATTTCTATACCAGCGGATTTCGTCAATTTTTCGCAGACTCTTTTAGCAAACTCTGGATGTGTGTTTACTCCTGTTCCAACCGCTGTGCCACCTAAGGCGACTTCCCCGAGTTCTTGAACTGCGTGTTCTGCGCGCCGAATGCCTCTATTTATTTGTCCTGCATGTCCGGAAAATTCCTGACCGAGACGAACAGGAGTCGCGTCCTGTAGATGCGTTCTTCCCGTTTTAATTATCGGCATGAATTCTTGAGATTTGACCTTGAGGGAGGCGGATAATTTTTCTAAAGATGGAATTAAATCACTTGTTATAGCTTTGGCGGCAGCCAAATGTATCGATGTTGGTATGACATCGTTCGAAGATTGACCGGTATTTACGTGATCGTTAGGGTGTACGGGATACCGGGAACCCAGTTCACCACCGAGTATTTCAATTGCCCTATTTGAAATTACTTCATTAGCATTCATATTTGTCGAAGTTCCCGAACCAGTTTGAAATATGTCCACGACAAATTGGTCATCAAATTTGCCGCCTGATACCTCTGTTGCGGATTTTATGATGGCTTCCCCTAATTTTGAATCTAACAATCCTAGTTCAATATTTGTTTCGGCAGCAGCTAATTTCACCATAGATATTGCTTCGATAAAAGAGCGGGAGAAACGAAGATTACTTATTGGAAAATTAATCACTGCTCTCATCGTATTAGCACCATAATAAGCTTCCGACGGTACTTGGAATTCTCCCATGGAGTCTCGTTCGCTTCTAAATGTTTGGGTTTCTGACAATTGACTACTCCAAAGTTTGCTGTTTGAAATTTTAGGCCGCTATTTTTTAATTCCGACTACGGCATCAAGTAAATGACAATTTATTAACCTTTGCATACCTATATTAGCCTATAAAGTTTCCTTAATAAATTCGGAACTCAACTCGCCGACTAAATCACTGTGTTCTCTAAAGAAATGATCTGCTCCGGTTACCACTTCTGTCTTCTTCGGTTCTGACATTCTGTTAGCTAAAAACTTAAATTGTCCAAGAGTAAAATCATGATCCCTATCACCGAGTATCAGTAACTTTGGTTGAGTTATTTGGACTGTGCCATATTGGGCGAACTTATTTTGTGGGCATGCAATTGATACAAGAGATTTGATTAAATTACTTCTCAAGGCTGATTCTAATGCCATCCAGGCTCCGAAAGAATAGCCAATAATTCCTAGGCGGCTGCCATCAATTTTTGGATTAGAACTTGTCAGATTAACTACCGCATTTGTATCCAGCAATTCATTGGTGCCTTCCCCGGGTTCTCCGCTGCTCATTCCGACACCTCTTTGGTTAAACCGTAGTGTAGCTATTCCGCTATTCAGTAAACGGCTGGAAATTTGGTTCAGGACGGTATCGAACATATTACCTCCATATCGAGGATGTGGATGGCAAAGGATAACGCAAGGAGGTCTTTTGACGTGGTTAGGTGTTTCCAAAAGGGATTCAAGTTCGGAAATTTCGGTTGATAATATCGCTAATTCTTTGGTTACATCAGTCATATAATTACCCTGAGAAAATAATAATGGCCATAAACAGTGATCAATTCAAAGTTAAAAATAAGCATAAGTATAGTAATTAAGAAAAGCCGTTGCTAGAATCAATATATAAAAGTAAAAGTTCGAATTAATTTACCTTGGTGAAAGTTATATGACGAAAGTTGATCTTAGAAGCGACACAGTTACCCATCCATCCCCTGAAATGAGGGAAGCCATAGCCGAGGCGGAAATCGGGGATGATGTATTTAATGATGATCCGTCAGTTAACAAACTTGAAGAAATTGCGGCAGCGAAAGTAGGAAAAGAAGCTGCTGTGTTTGTTGCAAGCGGGACGATGGGCAACCTAATTTCTGTCCTATCTCATTGCGGAAGAGGCGATGAAATTATCCTTGGTGACAAATCTCACATTTTCCGTTCAGAAGCCGGCGGCGCTGCGGCTCTCGGAGGAGTTTCGTACCATACAGTTAGGAATGATGCCCGCGGAATGCTTGATCCTTCTGAAGTTGAAGAGGCCATAAGAGATTCAACGAATAGCCATAATCCCCACACTGCAGTTATAGCTATAGAGAACACTCAAAACAACTGTGGTGGTAGGGTACTTACTCCGCAAGATACCGAACTGATCGCAAATGTAGCCCATAACTATGAGCTGCCACTTCATGTGGACGGGGCTAGGATATTCAATGCGGCAGTCAAGCTGGAAACCCCTGTTGACGCAATGTTGAAGGAGGCGGACACGGTGAGTTTTTGTTTGTCAAAAGGACTTAGTTGTCCTGTAGGCTCGATCGTGGCAGGGACTCACGAATTCATCGAAGAGGCTAGAAGATGGAGGAAAATGGTTGGTGGGGGGATGAGGCAAGCTGGCTTTCTCGCAGCTGCCGGTATCGTTGCTTTAGACCAGATGGTTGATCGTTTGGCTGAGGACCATGCCAACGCAAAGAAATTGGCAGAAGGATTATCCAAAATAGATGGTGTAGCGATAGACCCAGACTCAGTTGACACGAATTTAGTTTTCTTTGAAGTCGAACACCCTAATAAGAATGAATTGATGAAAAAATTAGAGTCGGAAGGAATAAAGGGAGCTTCACCGTATTCCCGGTGGAGGTTCGTGACCCACTACGGGGTGGATTCCCAAGATATAGATTATGTTTTGGAAGTTATGGCCGATGCTATGAGATGATAACCTCATCGTCTGTGTCGGTATCACACCAATGCCTTTAATATTGACCCTATAGCGTTACCAGGCGCGTTTTATTTATGCTCTTCCTGTTTAAAAATCAGTCCTTTCGGCGTTTTTTCTATGGTCTCTTGTTCGACGACGCCGCCATGATGGTAAGTCCTATGCTCCAAGGTTGGATTGTTTTAATTCAGACAGATTCCGCGTTCTGGGTTGGGGCTACTGCGGGAGTTTCAGGGGTTGGGATGACATTATTCAGCCCCTTGGCCGGAGTTTTAATAGACCGTTACAACAGAAAAATATTGTTGTTGCTTACACAAGCTATTCAAATAGTTCTAGTCGCCATTTTGGGGATAGCAGCTTTTTATGAACTACTAGAGGTATGGCATGTGTTGGGGTATGGGTTCTGTGCAGGGGCTTTCCATGCTGTAAGGCTTCCTTGCAAAATGGCTATGACTTTAGATTTGGTAGGCCCTAAAAATCTCCTTAAGGGAACTGCAGCTAACTTCTTTTCTATGACAGTTATGGGAGTTTTAGCACCGTTGGCAGGTGGATGGCTTATCGATCGGGAAATTTATTTGGGATTTGCCTTAATGCTCATATCCTTGCTTGTATCAAGTTCAATTTTCTTAAATCTCAAGAATATAAAATCTCCAGAAATATCTGACTCGTCTCATTTGGAGGATTTAGTTTATGGTGCAAAGTATGTGGCCAAAAACACACTAGTTCGTTCTTTGATACTTGCAATTTTGGTCACGGAAATTTTTGGATGGGCTGTTGAATCTATGTTGCCAGTAATCGCAAGAGATGAACTTGGATTAGATGCCCGAGGATTAGGGGTTCTTATGTCAGTAGGGGCGTTAGGAGCCGCAATATCTACGGTAATCATGACTGCAATGCCAGATGTAGAAAATAAGGGGAAACTGGTGATTTATGGACTGTTTGGATTTGGTTTTGGATTGATTGCTTTTGCATTTTCTGATGTTTTATTTTTATCGATGATTTTACTGGCTTTTGCCTACGGTTCTGGGGTGATTTACGAAAGTGGGTTATCCACACTACTTCAAACATCGGTTCCGGATAGTATGAGAGGTAGAGTTTTAAGTTTTCAATCTTTATGTTGGGGGTTTAGTGGGTCAGCAGGATTTCACGCTGGGGTGATTGCGGCAATTTTGGGTGCCCCAATTGCTGTTGCAGCAGGTGGAGCAGTGGTGATAATTAATGGGACGCGAATAGCAAAAAATATGATATCCATTGGAGCCAAGGTGGCTTCGGGGAAGTGATCGACTGTTATTCCTTGTATTCCTCTTTCCACCATTTGTTTAGCCGTTCTGCTATAAATTGTTCATAACCCAAATTCCCCGGCAAGTAAAAATCCTTACTCCCAAGATTTTCTGGAAGATTTTCTGTTCTGACAAAATGTTCTGGATAATCGTGGGCATACTTGTAACCTTGGCCGTATTTCTCCCGTGACATTAAACCAGTCACAGGATTGCGTAAATGAAGTGGGACTGGATTTTCTCCTGAAGATTTAATTTCGGACATTGCAGCATTTATCGCTTTATAGGCAGAATTACTTTTAGGAGCGGAGGCTAGGTATATTGTTGCCTCTGATAGTATGATTCTAGCTTCTGGCATTCCCACGAAATGGGCAGCTTGTTGAGCTGAAACAGCGATTGTCAGTGCTCTGGGATCAGCTAATCCTATGTCCTCACTAGCCAATATAACAAGCCTTCTGGCTATGAACATGAGGTCTTCCCCGGCCATGAGTAGCCTGGCTAACCAGTACACAGAAGCATCAGGGTCTGAGGCTCGGACGGATTTTATAAACGCAGATATCGTGTCATAGTGTTTGTCTCCCGCTTTATCATGTGAGAGGGCCTTGGTTTCTATTACCTCATCCAACAATGATCTACTTATTAATATTTTATTGCCTTGGATAGAGGCGGAGTCTGCTGCCAGTTCTAATGTGTTCAAGGCCCATCTGGCATCCCCGCTGGACAATGCTGCTATATCTTGGAGCACTCCGTCTTCAATGGAAAGATTTCTTTTTTCTAAACCTTTCTCTGAATCATTCAGAGCATTGGTTAATATGTGGACGATGTCTTTCTTTTCAAGGCCATTTAATGTGAAGACTCTACATCGTGATAAAAGAGGAGAAATTATTTCGAAGGACGGATTTTCTGTGGTGGCGCCTATGAAAGTGACAGTGCCATCTTCTACATGTGGCAGTATTGCATCTTGTTGTGCTTTATTAAATCGATGAATTTCGTCAATAAAAAGAGCAGTCCTTTGCCCTGACATCCCTAGCCGGGATTTAGATTCGGCAATTAATTTTCTCAACTCAGACACCCCAGAAGTGACAGCACTGATTTTTTCGAGATGGAAATTCGAAGTTGAAGTTATAAGGTTTGCTAGGGAGGTTTTACCGGTCCCCGGTGGCCCCCATAAAATAAATGAAGGGATCCTCCCTGCGTCGATACTTCTTCGGAGGGGGCTATTTTTGCCAGTTAAATGAGCCTGACCTACTATGTCATCAAGACTGGTTGGCCGCATTCTTGCTGCCAAAGGGGCGTTATTGGTCAGGTGCCGGCTCGCCTCAAAATCAAACATGTTCATCGTTTTAGCCTCGATGGATGTGTAAAAATGGTTTGGCTCACGTAATGCAATAGTGTACAAGAATCAGCGAGTTTTTGATTGGAGACTAAGATGCAGAAATCCTTGATTTGTGGCAGGTGTAAAGAAACGATAAGCGGTTCAACTTATTTAGTCAGTCCAAATGGTTCGTCTGAGTATCGGCATTTTTGGTGTTTATTGGCGTATTTTCCAATGTTAAACCGCTCCTTAATGGCTGCAGGCCTGGTTGGAACAATATTAATTCTGTTGAACCAGGGCGATTTTATAGTTTCTGGTAATTTCTATAGGGCCCTAATTTGGAAGATACCACTTACATATATGGTGCCATTCTGCGTGGCCACTTGGGGGGCTGTTACCAACTGTAAATTTATAGATTAGAACGATAATTCCAATACAGCTATTGTGGCTCCGGGCCCTCCTTCGGCAGGTGGGGCTGGATAGTATCTTTCAACGTCGGGATGTTCAGACAGGAATTTATGTACGGCTCTTCTCATATCACCTGTACCAGCGCGCCCGTGAATCACCTTGACCTCTTTCATTCCAGCATTCGTAGCATCTTTGATGTAGGATTCTAGCCTTTCAATCGCAGGGGTCACTTTGATTTTTCGAAGATGAATCTCATTTGGAATAGACAACTTTTTGAAGAGTTTTGAGTCCTGCGGATTCTGATAAGGCAATTAATTTTGCAGTGTATGGGTTATGGATGCTATCAGGGCCTCGTCTTCATTTTTCAATATAGTCCGAAGATCGAATATCACTGCATCCTTTTCAATTCTAGGAATTACTGGTGTTTTACCAGTTCTAATTTTGCGGGCGAATTTTTCAGGATTGTTCACTTTCATCTGAATTCCATATGAATCCATGGTTTCTCCCGGTAGGCTACCACCACCAATCGTAGATTTTGTTTGGAAGACTTTCACCGAGTACAAGTCACTACTAGGAATTGTGGTCGCGAGTTTATCAGCTCTTCTGTGTAAGTCCTCTAATTCCGCAGATACCATCTGCCAGACAGGAATTTTGTTTTGGGCTTCTTCTTTTAAGTAATGAATTAAGGTGGCAGTCAAGGCAGCTAAATTCATCTTATCTATTCTAAAAGCTCTCGCTAAAGGATGGGTTGATAATTGCTCGATGTATGTTTTTCGGCCCACAATGATTCCTGCCTGCGGACCACCTAACAGTTTGTCTCCGGAAAAAAAACATAAATCGGCGCCAGCATCTATGCTTTCTTGTGGTAGAGGTTCTGGTGCCAGGCCGTATTTGGTCGGATCTATCAATGATCCACTTCCCACATCATGTAAGATAGGGATCCCATTCCCAGCTCCTAAAATTGAAAGCTCTGTGATCGAAGGGCTGGCGGTGAAGCCGATTATCTTGAAATTACTTGCATGAATGGAAAGAATAGCTCCAGTTTCCTCATTTAATTCCTTTTCATAGTCCGTCACATAAGTTCTATTGGTCGTCCCAACTTCAACTAGGGTTGCTCCACTTTGTTTTAGAACATCTGGTATTCGGAAACCGCCACCAATCTCTACGGCTTCAGCTCGTGAAACTATTACCTCTTTTCCTAACGCCAATGTTGAGAGCCCAAGTATTAAAGCCGCAGCATTATTGTTGACCACTAACCCTGCTTCAGCTCCAGTCAGACTAGAGAGCAGTTGGGAAATTCTCGCGTGCCTAGATCCGCGCTTTCCAGAATCTAGTTCTAATTCCAGATCACTGTAAGTTTTGGAAGAATCAATAGTTGCTTGAATACTTTCAGTACTTAGGGGTGCACGCCCTAGGTTGGTATGAATAACTACTCCGGTCGCATTTATTACGTTTGTTGGCCAATTGGCCCAGTTTTTTTCTATGTGGGCTGAGACGTGGTCAGATATTTGCGAAATTGATGGAACTTCCGACTCATCATTAATAGTTGACCTTACCTGACTCAGCTTTTCACGTACGAGATCTGTTATAGCTGCTGTCGAGTATTCGGTCATCAATTCGGAAATTCGGGTGTCTGATAGTACGGCACTGACACTGGGGATATGTCGCAGTTTTTCTTGCATTTTTTGACCCTGTTTGATCATTTAGCCTCCTATTATATATTGTTAAAGAAATCGACTTCTCTGCCTTTAATTTTTCTTGAAAACACGGTTTTAATTGACCCTCGAAAATCTCCTCCTGTAGAATGACCGAATGACTTTTT
>Ga0066372_10000420_pt1 | contig 15711 bp, 14 predicted proteins | sample Knorr_S15_td_250_FD_77011 | JGI IMG/M metagenome (GOLD analysis project Ga0066372, IMG submission 77011) | Marine microbial communities from Southern Atlantic Ocean transect - Knorr_S15_td_250_ad_251m_LV_A | ecosystem: Environmental > Aquatic > Marine > Oceanic | place: Southern Atlantic ocean... | reverse complement strand
GGTAGAGAGTAAGGCATCTACGAAACCAAAAACAGAAGAGGTAGAGAGTAAGCCATCTACGAAACCAAAAAAAGATACTAAAACAAAAACAAAAAAAGATACTAAAACAAAAACAAAAAAAGATACTAAAGCAAACTCTTCCAAAACCAAAGAAAATAATAAGAAATCTCAATTAACTAAGGAAAATAAAAGTAGTGAGGAGTAAATCTACATGCCAGATATAACGGCTAAGCTAATTAAAGAACTTAGAGATAATACCGGTGCTGGGATAATGGACGCTAAAAAAGCACTGGAAGAATCTAATGGTGATTTAGAAAAAGCATCAAAAATACTAGCTGAAAAAGGATTAGCTTCTGCTGAGAAAAGGATTGGAAGAGCTACTGAAAATGGTGTAATTGAATCTTACATACATACCGGAGGTAGGATAGGATCTTTAGTAGAATTGTCCTGTGAAACAGATTTTGTTGCTAGGACTGAAGAATTTATAAAATGTGCAAAAGAAATTGCAATGCAAGTAGCGGCTATGAATCCCATTTCTATTAATAAAGAAGATAATAAGGAATATGAAGATGAACAAATTTTAGTATTGCAAGCATATATTAGAGATTCTTCAAAGACTGTTGGTGAAGTGGTAAAAGAACTATCAGCTAGAGTTGGAGAAAACATAGTAATAAAAAAAATCCATCGCTTCGAAATAGGAAATTAGATTTAGAGTAAATATTGAGAAATATAAAACCCAAGAGAATCGTTTTGAAATTAAGTGGGGAATCCTTGAAAGGAGATTTGGATTTTGGACTAGATAGTCGGATTTTAAAGATAATTTCAGAAGAAATAAAAAAAGTTTCTCAATTAGATGTTCAGATATCGATAGTTGCAGGGGGAGGTAATTTTTGGAGAGGATATGAGCATGAAAAAAGAGGAATGGATCGTTCAACCGCCGATTACGCTGGAATGCTAGCAACTATTATGAACGCTTTAGCACTTCAGGATGAATTAGAAAAAAATAATATACAAGTAAGAACTCAATCTGCTTTAAACTTACCTTCAGTTGCTGAACCATATATTAGGAGACGTGCAATAAGACACTTGGAAAAAGGACGGTTGGTTTTATTTGCAGGAGGTACCGGGAATCCATTTATGTCAACCGATACAGCAGCGGCTTTGAGATCAATAGAAATTAATGCAGATTTACTGGTTATGGCAAAAAATGGCGTAGATGGTCTTTACGATTCGGATCCAAATGTGAATGCCAACGCTAAAAAAATTGTCAACATAACACATCATGAAGCTTTGAATAAAAGATTAGAAGCTTTAGATTCTACGGCTTTAACTCTTTGTATGGATAATTCTTTACCGATTATAATTTTTGATTTATTTAAACCTGATAATTTAATGAATGTTCTAATGGGAAAAGAAATAGGTACCTTAATTAATACTGTAAATATTTGAAATGGATACATAGATGGAAACAAAAGAGATTTTAAACGAATGTTTTAAAAGAATGAGTTCTTCCTGCGATTATTTTTTACAAGATATCAAATCCATAAGGACAGGTAGGGCTAATACAAGTTTGTTAGAAAATATAAAAATAAATTATCATGGAACAGATATGCCTTTAAATCAATTAGCTCAAATATCTGTTTCAGATTCTAGAAGTTTAATTGTACAACCATGGGATAAAACATCTATAGAAATGGTTTCAAAGGGGATTCAAGCATCCGATATCAACATTACCCCTCAGATAGAAGGTGATATTTTGAGAATAATTATACCTCCAATGACTGAAGAGACAAGAATAAATGTAGTAAAAATTTTAAAACAAAGAAGTGAAGAATCAAAAGTTTCTGTAAGGAATGTTCGTAGAGATGCTCAAGAAAATATAAGAAAATCTGAAAGAGAGGGTGACTTTTCTGAAGATGAATCAAGGAGAGCAATGGCGGAATTACAAAGAATTACTGATCAAGCAATTAAAACAATAGATGATCAAGCAATAATTAAAGAAAAAGAAATTATGCAGGTGTAAATTTAAATTTATGTCAAAAAAAAATTCTATTCCTAAGCATATAGCAATAATAATGGATGGAAATGGTAGATGGGCTTCCAAGAGAGGACTAGATAGATCAAAAGGTCATCTCAAGGGCTACGAAAATATAAAACCTAATGTAATTTATGCAAAAAAAATAGGTATTAAATGTATAACGTTATTTGCATTTTCAACTGAAAATTGGAATCGTTCGTCAAAAGAGATAAATTTTATTTTTGATTTAGCTAGTAAAGTTATTTATGAAGAGTCGAAATTCTTGAATAAAAACAAAGTAAGAATAATTCACCTAGGATCTATTGATAATTTACCTGAAAAAATGATTGATAGAATAAAAAAATCTGAAGAAATGACTAAAGATAATAAGGATTTCACACTTGCGGTAGCGTTTAATTACGGCTCTAGAGATGAAATTCTTAGAGCTGTGAATAAAATTATTGATTCAAGAATTAGAAGCCAACTTTCAGAAGAAGATTTTGAATCTTTTTTTATGACTAATATGTTATCAAATCCTGATGTAGTGATTCGTACTGGTGGAGAGAAAAGATTATCTAATTTTTTGTTATGGCAAAGTGCTTATTCAGAACTTATATTTTTTGATAAATTTTGGCCAGATTTTGAGACTCATGATTTAGATTTAGTAATAGATGAATATAATAATAGGATTAGAAATTTTGGTTCATAATAACTTTGTAAAAAGATTTATTACTTCAATACTTATTGTATTATTATTGTCTTTATGTTTCCTTTTGAATACAACTTTCATTAATATTATTTTTTTATTGATATTATTAGTGTATTTTTATGAAATTATTATTCAGCTAATTCGTAATCAGAAATCCAGAACAATATTTTATTATTTATTTTGTTTTTCATATACATTTCTTTTTTTACATTCTTTTTTTATTGTGTATAACAACGATAATTGGAAATGGATTTTTGCTCTGAATTTTATTATTGTATTTCTATCTGATACATTTGGATATATTTTTGGAAAAATTTTCAAAGGTAAACCAATAAATGTTTTAAGAAATATTTCTCCAAACAAAACAATTGAAGGATATTTTGGATCAATAATTATTTCTTTTACTGGTGGGTGTTTATTCCTTATAAATTTTCATGAAGAATACTTCCAGAACTTTTCTTTACCAAAGTTAATTTTTATTGTTTTTATGATTTTACTTACTTCTTTATTGGGAGATCTTTTAGTATCTAAAATAAAGCGATTAATTGATATAAAAGATTTTTCTAACCTTCTATATGGGCATGGAGGTTTTTTGGATCGATTAGATTCTCTAATACCTAGCTTTGCAACTTCATTTTGGATATTCTTTTTATTATGAAGAATATAGTAATAATAGGTTCAACTGGCTCAATAGGGACTCAAGCGATTGACATAATTAATGAAAATGAAGAATATAATATATTTGCTTTATCTGCGGGGAAAAATTTATCTAAATTATCAGATCAAATTCATACATACAAGCCAAAATATTATGATAATTTAGATAAGAAAATTATTCATAATTGCACATCTGAATTATTGGAATCCTCTGAGATAGTTAAACTTGAGAACGTAGATTTTGTATTTTTTGCTTCTTCAGGATCAGATGCTTTGAAACCAATTGTGGAATCACTTAAATCTGGAAAAGATATAGCTTTAACAAATAAAGAAGTAATTGTAACTTATGGGCCATTATTATTAGATATTTCAAAAAAAAATAATGCAACAATTTTTCCTGTAGACTCTGAACCTTCTGCTATATGGCAATGTCTCAGCGGAGAAAAAAGAAAAATTTATAGAATAATATTAACAGCATCTGGAGGTGCATTTAGAGATTATGAAAAAAATGATTTAAAGAAAATTACACCTGTAGAAGCTACAAAACATCCTAATTGGATTATGGGAGACAAGATCACTGTAGATTCTTCAACAATGATGAATAAAATTTTTGAGATAGTTGAAACAAGTTATTTATTTAATATTCCAATTGATCAGATAGAAGTATTGATACACAGAGAAAGTATAGTGCATTCAATGGTTGAATTTGAAGACAGTTCCATTTTAGCTCAGTTATCAAAACCTGATATGAGACTTCCCATTCAATATGCCCTGAGTAACAAATCAAATATATTTAATTATCAAAATAGATTAGACTTTGAGTCTCTACAGAATTTGTCTTTTAACCCTGTACAATCTGGCCAATATTTATGTTACGATTTTTCAATAAACTATATTAGAAAAGGTGCGATTTACATTTCAGCTTTATCTTTTGTAAATGAGATGCTAGTTACCCTTTTTTTAACTTCAAAAATTCATTATTTATCAATTCCTGTTTTAATGAAAGAAATCTTATATGATAAGGAAATCAATCTTACTATGACATTTGACAATTTAACTAAATTGAAAAAAGATTTAAAGAAAATAACATTAGATAAATCGAAACAATATGAAATATGATTTGATGCAATGCACTTTATTACTAGTATTCTGACTTTATCAGTAATTATTACTCCACTAATAATTCTACATGAATTTGCTCATTTTTTGACAGCAAAATTCTTTAAAGTGAAGGTTCTGGAATTTGGAATTGGATTCCCTCCGAGAATTTATGGTTTTTGGACTAACGAACAAGAATACGAAATATCACCTGATTTAAAAAACTCATTTTTGAAATTTAATAATGGAGAAGTAGTAAATATTTCTTTTGATCAAAAAGTAGTAAATTCTATAGATAAAATAAATGAAGCTAATTCACAGAAAAAAAATAATTATTTGAAAGTAAAAATTTCTAATATATCAAATCAAAAAATAAGAGTAAAAACTATGATATGGAGCATCAATATCATACCACTAGGAGGATTTGTTAGGCTATTTGGAGAAGAAGATAATACTTCAGAAGGTTCTCTGTCTAAGGCGAGTTATATTCAACGTTTCATCATTTTATTTTCAGGATCTTTAGTAAATTTCATTATTCCTTTTATAATGGTTTTTTTCGTATATCTAATGATCTCTCCAAATAAGGCTACGGATATAATTGTACAATCTGTTATCCCAAATTCACCAGCAGATTTAGCAGGAATTAAATCTGGAGACAAAATCGTTAAAATAGACGAGAAAGAAATTTACGCAATTAATGATTTGCAAAATGTTGTGACACAAAATCTAGGAAAAGAAGTTTTATGGGTTGTAGAAAGAGGTATTCCTATTGTTTTTTCTAAACCAGGAGATCAAAGTAAATATCAATACAATAATGATTTTGAAAAGATTTTCGTTATAGGGAGATGGAATCCTCCGCGTAGATCCATACCAGAAGATATAACACTTATAGAAGCTAGGAAATATGACCCCTATGCTGGAACAAATACCGAATTGTTAGTAAGTGAAAATGCCCAAAATTTCGGAGAAATAAGTTTAAATGAAGCTAAAAAATTTGGTGATTATCATTATGGTGAAAAAATACCAATAGTGCTAGATGTCAATAATGGTGGAATTGATTTAATTCAAGCAAGAAAAATAGATAATAGATATGGTATTAGAAATTTCATTCAAGAAGGGTCAGTAGGTATATTAATTTCAGAAGGTGAAAAAAAGATTTTGTCTCAATCTGTTAATGATCAATACAAATTTGCTTTAAGAAACGCTGTAGATATATATAGTTTGAGTTTCATTTCTATAAAAGGTTTAATAAATAGATCTACAAACCCAATCTTTGATGGACCCAAAGCTGTAGGTCCAATAGGATTAGGAGATTTAAGTGGTAAGATCATAGAGTCAGAGAATACTTTTTCAAGTAAAATTGTGATTTTAATTACGTTATCTTCTTCAATTAGTCTTTCTTTAGCCATAATTAATCTTTTACCTTTTCCTGCACTTGATGGAGGAAGAATTGCTTTTTTATTTGTAGAAATTTTCAGAAAAGGGAAAAAAGTTCCTGAACGCGTAGAATCCTATATTCATGGACTAGGATTTATTATACTTATGTTAATGATTATTTTTATTTCTATAAAAGATATAGCAAGATTATAGGTTTATTTAATGAAAACTGACACTCATGTAGTAAATGTAGGTGGAATAGAAATAGGAGGATCAAATCCTATTGTTATTCAGTCGATGACTGATACAGATACCTCTGATATTATAAGCACAGTTTCACAAATAGAAGAACTATATCAAGCAGGTTCTCAGATAGTAAGAGTTACTGTTAATAATAGTGCTGCTGCAAAAGCAATTGAAGAAATAAAAACAAGATTATCTGATAAAGATATTTTTGTACCTATTGTTGGCGACTTCCATTTTATAGGGCATAAAATTCTCAGAAATGTTCCAAAATGTGCAGAACTATTAGACAAATACAGAATAAATCCGGGAAATCTTGGAAAAGGCAATAAGAAAGATGCCAATTTCAAAACATTTATTGATATTGCTAAAGACTTAGATAAACCCGTAAGAATTGGTGTTAATGCCGGATCATTAGATCAAGAGTTGTTAGATATTAAAATGGATGAATATTCTGGAAACAAAACATCACAACAAATTGAGTCTCATGCATTAGTTTCAAGCGCATTGATTTCTTATGATAAAGCATTGGATTATGGTTTAAAAGAAAATAAGATTATTGTTTCGTGTAAAGTCTCTCGTTTAAATCAAATGATTGAATGCTACAGAGAAATATCCAAATCTATTCAGGCTCCCCTACACTTGGGATTAACTGAAGCTGGCTTGGGAATAAAATCTATTGTCTCTACAACAGCAGCATTATCTATTTTACTTCATGAAGGGATAGGAGATACAATAAGATCTTCATTGACTCCAGAATTAAATTCAAAAAGATCAGCAGAAGTAGAGCTATGTAAAGAAATACTTCAATCCTTATCAATTAGAAATTTTAAGGCAGAAGTTACAGCATGTCCGGGTTGTGGGAGAACAACTTCAAATTATTTCAGACAACTCACAGGAGAAATAAAACATTATCTTGATAAAAAAAATAAAGAATGGATCAAAAATTATCCAGGTTCTGAAAATTTAAAAGTGGCTGTTATGGGATGTGTCGTAAATGGTCCAGGAGAATCAAAAGCTGCAAATATTGGTATCTCTTTACCTGGATCAGGAGAGAATCCTGTTGCACCAGTTTATATTGATGGTGAAAAGATAAAATTACTATCGGGATCAAATATTGCTGGTGATTTTATAAGATTAGTTGATGAATATGTTTTGAATAAATGGGGGAAATAATGAATATAAGACAATTGCTAGGTTCAAAAAAACTTAGTAATTTTTTTTGGAAAACATATAGAGAAGATCCTCAAAACATTGAAGCTGAAAGTCATAGACTATTACATAGAACAGGTTTTATATCTCAAGTTTCTTCTGGAATTTTTAGTTTCTTACCCATGGGTTGGCGTTCGATGGAAAAAATTAAAAATATAATACGTGAAGAAATGAATAAATCTGGGTCATTAGAGATTAATATGCCAGTAGTACAACCTGCAGAATTATGGGAAATTTCTGGACGATTAGAGACTTTCATTCCACCTCTTGCAAGTTTTATGGATCGAAGAGAAAACAAATTTATAATAGCTCCAACTCACGAAGAAACAGTCACGGATATCGTCGTAAAACATGTTAATTCTTATAGAGATTTACCATTCATACTCTATCATATCCAAACAAAGTATAGAGAAGAACCTAGACCACGAGGAGGATTATTAAGAGTTCGTGAATTTGAAATGAAAGATGCTTATTCTTTTGATATGAATGAAGAAGGAATGGATGTTTCTTATAAAAAAATGATTCAAGTTTACAAAAACATATTTTCTCGATGTGCAACCGAAATAGTAATTGTAGATGCAGATTCCGGAGCTATAGGTGGAAAAGAATCAAATGAATTTATCATGTTAGCTGAAAGTGGAGAAGATATAATTTTGATAAGTGATAAAGAGGAATATTCTGCAAATGTAGAAAAAGCTATTTTTATCAAAAATGAATTTGAACAAGAGAACCAGGAAAATATTAGAACAATTGACACTCCAAATTTAAAAACTATAGATTCATTGCAAAAAGAATTATCATTGCCATATCAAAAATTTCTAAAGACAGTGATTTATAATGCAGATGATAAACTGGTTGGATGCGTAATAAGAGGAGATTATAAAATAAATGAAACAAAAGTTAGAAACTATCTAAAAGTAACAGAGCTGACACCAGCTAATGATACAGAACTTAATAATGCTGGTTTTACGCCTGGATTTATCTCACCATACGATACTAAAAAGATAAAATTTATTTATGACGACTCAGTTTTGAAAGGCCCTGGAAATTTTGTGGCTGGAGCAAATGTAATAGATAAACATATTTTAGGGATCAATATATCAAAAGATCTTAACCCTGAAATAGTATTGGATATTGCTGAGGCTGAAGAAGGATTTTCAGCAATAGATGGAGGAATTTTGAGGACTAATCGAGGAATAGAAGTTGGTCATGTATTTAAATTGGGTGATGCTTATTCAAAGAAAATGTCGGCAACTTATTCTAACCAAAAAGGGGAAGAAAAAAACCTATTAATGGGATGCTATGGAATAGGAGTTGGAAGACTTTTGGCAGCATGTATAGAGGCTAATTATAGTAATAATAGTATGAATTTACCTTTAAGTATTGCACCATTTTCAGTTTATCTTTTAGCTTTACAAATTAAAGATGAAGAAGTAAAAAATTTATCTGATAAATTCTTTTTCGAAATTGATAAATTAGGTTTTGATGTGTTGTATGACGATAGGGATATTCAAACAGGAGTTAAATTTAATGATTCAGATTTATTATCATTGCCATATCGTATTGTTATTTCTAAGAGAAGTATTGAAAAAAAACAGATAGAGATTTATGTAAGAGAAGATAAAAAAACTTATGACTATACATTTGATGAAGTAATAAAATTTTTTGAAAATATTTAAGTATAGATATATTTGTTAAATTATTAGTTTTGAAACTTAAACTTATTTTCTAAAAGTGGTATCATAATAAATATATAAAAAAATAAAAAGGATTATTAAAAGAGAAGGTGGGCAATGCCCACTTTTTTTTATATTTATAGATTTAGGGAGGAAGTATTGAAAAACGAGTTGTTTCTAGCCTTAACGCAATTGGCCGCAGAGCGTAATCTAGATCAATCAATAGTTGTTTCGGCTGTAAAAGAAGCAATAGCATCTGCATATAGAAAAGATCCTGCTTCGAAAGGTCAAGATATATCAGTTGAAGTTGATTCTGAAACAGGAGATGTAATAGTAAAAACTATTTTGAATGTTAAAGAAGAGGAAAATATTGAAGACCCTCTATCAGAAATTTCTGAAGAAGAAGCAAAGAAAATTGATAAGGATTTAAGAGTAGGAGATTTTATTGAAACTGGATTTCTTGAATATAATCCTGGGCGAATTGCAGCTCAGACAGCTAAGCAAGTCGTATTACAGAAACTAAGAGAAGCGGAAAGAGATTTAGTTTTTGGACAATTCTCGGATAAAGAAGGACAAGTAATAACTGGTACTGTTCAGAGAATGGAGTCAAAAAATGTTTTTGTTGATATAGGGAGAACGATAGCACTTATGCCTATAAGTGAACAAACTTTTTATGAGAAATATAGAGTTGGTCAAAAATTAAAATTCTATGTAACACAGGTTCAAAGAACTGTACGAGGACCAGAAATAATCGTATCTAGAACACATCCAGATTTATTAAGAAAACTTTTTGAAACAGAGGTTCCTGAAATAAATTCAGGAGTTGTAGAGATAAAAGCTCTTTCACGAGAAGCAGGAGCAAGATCTAAAGTAGCTGTTACGTCAGAAGATTCTGAAATAGATGCTGTAGGAGCTTGTGTGGGTTTAAGAGGTATAAGAATTCAAAATGTAGTTAATGAGCTTCTTGGAGAAAAAATTGATGTTATTGATTGGAATGAAGATCCTAAAATATTAATTACTAATTCTTTATCACCAGCAAATGTTTCAAAAGTTAATATAGATGAAGATACTTCATCAGCAACTGTTATAGTTCCAAAAAAACAACTTTCTTTAGCAATAGGTAGAGAAGGACAAAATGCGAGATTAGCTGCCAAATTAACAAATTGGAAAATTGATGTTCAAGCAGAGGAAGAAGTTGAAGTAAAAACTGTAATACCAAATGAACAACAAGCAATTAAAGAACATAGCACCGACTTGACAAAAGAAAAAGTAACAGAAGAAGCTCCAGAAGTTTTATCTACAGTAAACCAAACAGAAATTCAGGCAGAAGATATCATTGATTCTGAAATATTTGATGAATCTAAATCATTGAATGAAGAAGAAGAACTTCGAGTATTGGAAAAAGAAATTGAAGATCTTGAAAAACAAGAACTTGAAGAAGAAAGAAAAGCTAAAGAAAAAGAAACCATTTTGGATTTTTCTTCTGAGGAAATTTGGAACATTGGAGGTTCTAAAAAATCTGAAAATTCAGATGATGAGGTCATAAGATTTGCTGAAGATATTGAATCTGTAAATGTTTATAATTCTAATAGTACAAAAAGTAAAAAATCTAATAAGAAAAGAAGAAATAAACGTTAATTAAAAAGAGGTAGTTTTGACTACAAAAGAACCTGAACAATCCAATCAAGAGGAAAAGAAGGGACCTATAGCTTTGCCATTGGTTCTATCTGTGGGTGAACTTTCTGAAATTTTAGATGAATCGCCAATAGAAATAATAAAATCACTAATCAAATTAGGAATAATGGCAACAGTAAATGAGGAAATAGATTTTGCAATTGCTGCAAGAGTCGCCCAATCTTTTAATTATCAAGTTTTGAAGCCCAAAGAATCAGTAGATAATTCTTCCGCGTTAAATGTAGGATCTGAAATAGATACACATGAAAAAAACAAAGGAGAAACTAGAGCCCCTGTAATAACGGTATTAGGTCATGTAGATCATGGAAAAACCACCCTATTAGATGCAATCAGGCAATCTAATGAAGTATCAAAAGAACAAGGTGGGATTACACAGAAAATAGGAGCATATCAAATAAAACATAACAAATCTACAATGACTTTTATAGACACTCCCGGTCATGAAGCTTTTTCGTCGATGAGAATTTCAGGTACAAGTGTTACGGATATAGTTGTATTAGTTGTGGCTGCAGACGATGGTTTAATGCCGCAGACAATAGAATCAATAAACCATGCAAAGAATGCTTCAGTTCCAATGATTATTGCGGTTAATAAAATAGATTTAGATGGTGCAAATATCGATAAAATTAAAGCTCAATTAGCTGAACATGAAGTAATAGTAGAGGATTTAGGGGGAGAAGTTATATGTGTGCCTGTTTCTGCACTTAACAAAAAAGGCATAGATGAACTATTAGAATCAATAAATCTATTGTCAGAGATAAATGAGTTAGAAGCAAATTCAAATCTTCCGGGAATGGGTGTAGTTATAGAATCTTATAGTGATCCACAAAAAGGACCCATGTCAACAGTATTAGTGAAATCCGGTTCATTTTTTTTGGGAGACTTGTTAGTTGTTGGAACTATTTCTGGAAAAATCCGACAAATGATTGATGGATTTGGAGAAAAAATCGATGTTGCAAAGCCTTCAACTCCTACACTAATAATGGGACTACCTGGAATAAATAAAGTTGGAGATATTGTAGAGGTAGTTAATAATGAAAAAAAGGTTAGAAAAATTATTCATGAAAGATTAAGAAATAAAAAATACGATCAAGCTGGAGTAACAACTTTATCTCAAGTAGTAAAAAGAGCAAAAGCTTCTAAAGAACAAGAAATTAATGTAATTTTAAAAACAGGATCTGATGGCAGTTTAGCTGCTGTTGACCGAGTTATAAATGATTTTACTAATGAAGATGTTCAAGTAAAAATTATTTCTGGTACAGTAGGTGCAGTTACAGAATCTGATGTTATGCTTGCATCTAGTGCGGATGATTCAATAATTATAGCTTTTCAAACATTTGTCCAAAGTGGTGCAAGAAGTCAATCTGAGATAAATAATATTCCCATCAGATCTTATGACATAATTTATACTTTAGTTGATGAAATTAAGGAAATTATACAGGGGATGAAAGGAGAAATAAAAACAGAAAAAATTATAGGACAAGCTAACGTTCTAGAAATATTCTCTAGAGGAAAAAGACAAAAAATAGCAGGAATAAGAGTTACTGATGGAAGTATAATTAGAAATTCAAGGATTAGAGTGTTAAGAAAAGAAAACGTAATTTTTGATGGAGTTATAGAATCTATGAGACATTTAACTCAAAATGTTACTGAAATAAAGAATAATTTAGAAGGTGGTATTGTTTTAGATGGTTATCATGAATTTGAAGTGAATGATATTTTTGAATGTTACGAATTAAATTAATTGATATGGAATTTAGAAAAGAAAAATTTGATAAAACTATTATAAAAATAGTAGGAGAATATATATCAACAGAAGATTTTTTTGAGAATCAAAGTTCAATGATTTCAGTAATTGATGCAGATATATCAAAAGATTTTTCGTATTGTAAAGTAAAGATTAGTGTATTTGGTGATAATAATTCTAAAGATAAAATTATCAAAGAACTTAATCAAAAGGCTTATATTTTACAAAATGTTATTTCTAAATCTATAAGAACTTCTCGGATACCAAAGTTGAGATTTGTTATAGATAACTCATTTGAATTACAACAAAAAATTGACAATCTTATAAATAAAATTACGAAAGATGTTTAAGAATTAAATGACAAAATTTAATAACGGTTTTTTATTGATTAATAAACCTTTAAATTGGACTTCCAATGATGTAGTAAAAAAAATCAAATCCTTAGATAAATCGTTGAAAATAGGTCATGGAGGAACTTTAGATCCTCTCGCTACAGGTATTCTTCCTATTTTGTTTAATTCTGCTACTAAATATTTTGAATATTTTTTAAATTTAAATAAGATTTATGATGCTGAAATAACATTTGGAATTTCAACAGATACTTATGATTTGGAAGGATTAACATTAGAAAAGAACAATGATTTGAATATGGATTTTAGTCTAATCAAAGAACATTTGATTAAATTCATAGGAAATATTGATCAATACCCGCCAATTTATAGTGCTGTAAAAATAAGAGGAGAAAAATTATACAATTATGCACGAAGAAAAGAAAACGTTATTTTAAAACCCAGAAAAGTATTAGTCGAAAACATTGAAATTTTAAGTTGGAATAATCCAAAAATTAAGCTTAGGATCAAATGTGGATCAGGCTTTTATGTCAGAAGTTTTGCAAATGATCTAGGACGATCCTTAAAAGTTCCATCTGTTTTATCAAGTTTAGAAAGAATTCAGTATGGACAATTCAAAATTATTAATTCATTGGAGATCAATGAATTATCTAGCGATTTTATAGAAAAATTAATACCAATAAATAAAATATTGAATCATTTACCAAAATTTATTATGAACAAAAAATTTGAAACTGAATTTTATGAAGGAATTACTTTTGATCCAAAAAGGTTGGAATTAGATCTATTGAAAGGTTATGAATTTAAGATATATAATGAAGAAAGTGAGTTTATTGGAATTTTAACTTACGATTCAAAAAGAAAATTTTGGAAACCTAAGAATTTAATTAGATAAATATGGAACATATTCCAATAGTAATTTTTCAACTTTCTATAATAATTATATTCGCTAAAATATTTGGTGAATTATTTCAAAGATTCTTAAATCTTCCTTCGGTTTTGGGAGAATTAATTACAGGATTAATAATTGGTCCATATGCTTTAGGAGGAGTCTCATTCTTTGGACTTGAACCGTTATTTGGGATAGATTCATCTTCTCATTCAAGTTCTGCTATTGGACCCGAGCTTTTATTTTTGTCTCACGTTGCAGCAATAATATTACTATTTCACATAGGTATTGAGACCAATAGAGAAAAATTCAAGAAATATGCTTTACCAGCTACATTTGTAGCTATGGGAGGAGTTATTTTTCCTTTCATATTAGGTTTTTTTGCTACGATTTGGTTTGGATACGCTAATACGTCGTCAATTAATAGTATGGTTCCAGCTCTTTTTATGGGTGCTATGCTTACAGCTACTTCTGTAGGAGTTACTGCTAGAGTTTTAAGTGATCTAGGAGTTCTAGATAGCAAAGAAGGATCTACCATAATGGCCTCTGCTGTTTTAGATGATGTGTTGGGTGTTATTATTCTAGCTGCTGTTGTTGGTATTGTTGAAAAAGGAGAAATATCTACTTTAAGTTTGATTTTAATATTTGTTAAAGCTATAGGATTTTGGCTAGCTTTACTAGTTATAGGATCAATAACATCAAACTATATTGCTTCATTTTTTTCCAGTTTTAAAGTAACCGGATCAAAGATTTCAATGGCATTAGCATTAGCTTTTTTGGCAGCCTCTATAGCAGAACATTATTTTGGCTTAGCAATGATAATCGGTTCTTATACCGTTGGACTAGCTTTATCAGGTACAGAAATAAAACATTCAGTAGAAAAATCTTTATTCCATATAAATTCCTGGCTTGTACCAATATTTTTTGTAGTTATTGGAATGCAAGCAGATTTCATATCCTTATGGGATAATACTGAAAGTATTCCCTCTATAATTTTATTTATAATAGTCATTTCAATCTTTGCTACTATTAGCAAAGTATTTGGTTGTGGAATTCCTGCAATTATTTTGAAATTTTCTAAAAAAGAGGCTTATAGAGTAGGAATAGGGATGTTACCCAGAGGTGAAATTGCACTTATAATTGCCTCTATAGGTATTTCTTATAAAGTTATAGACCAAGAATTATTCGGGATATCAATAATAATGATAATAATTACAACAATTCTCGCTCCAATTTTACTTTATCAATCGTATAAAAAGTAGGTCAAAAGTTAATTTTTAGTCCATCGTATGCTAACTTCATTTTTATATTCGTTTGATTAGTAACTTGATTTAAATATTTAGACACTTCATTATGCTCAATATCGTGACAAATATCAGTAAAATATGCTTTCTTCGGTTTTAATTCAACAATTTTTTCAATAGCTTCCTCAAGAGTAAAATGAGACTTATGTTTATTCCCTCTTCTTAAAGAATCTAAAATTATTATTTCACTTCCTCTTATTTTTCTCATAGTTTTATCAGGAATAAATGAACAGTCACTTATGTATGTCAAATTGTCAATTCTGTAACCATTTGCAAAATAATGATCACCGTGATTTACTTTTAAGTGCTCAAATTTTTGTCCCTCAATTATAGTATGTTTATCATCTATAATGATGAAATTTAACTTTGCTACTGTTCCTCCTGAAGTAATTTTACTTGTGTCAACTAAATAATAGAAAGTTTTGTTTATCGCTTTGTAATCTTCTTCTCTCAGATAAATAGGGATGGTAGATTGAGTATTATTTGTCCAGTCTCTTAAATCATCAAATCCTCCTGCGGCATCCTGGTGTGCATGGGTTAAAATTAATCCATCAATTGTATTTATTTTGTATTTTGGGAACCATTTTATCGCTGATTGATAAAAGAATTTTCCGGCATCAATTAGAATGTTTTTTTCAAAATCTATAGATGAAATTTTTATAACAACACTCGTATTGTATCTTCTGTTTTTAGAATTAGGTTTAATAGCATCGTTGCAAACTATACAACCCGAATTG
>Ga0066372_10000419_pt1 | contig 15799 bp, 18 predicted proteins | sample Knorr_S15_td_250_FD_77011 | JGI IMG/M metagenome (GOLD analysis project Ga0066372, IMG submission 77011) | Marine microbial communities from Southern Atlantic Ocean transect - Knorr_S15_td_250_ad_251m_LV_A | ecosystem: Environmental > Aquatic > Marine > Oceanic | place: Southern Atlantic ocean... | reverse complement strand
GATATTTCATAAAAATCTCCATAAAAAAAGCCGTTGTAAGAACAACGGCTTGAATTTATTCGACATTAATTTAATTAACTATTGTCTTTTTCTTTTTTTTCTTCGTCAGATGAATCATCTTCTGAAGTGCTCTGATCTGATGCCTTTGCATGATTTTCAGCTATTCCACAATGAGAATAAGCAACTGTTGATAGTGAAAATAATAAAGTAAATAGAAATACTAAAAATACATTTTTCATTTTAAATTCTCCTCTTAAAATCATTATACCTGAAGTGTAACTAAGGTCTATTTTTAATGGTGGTCGAGAGTTCGAATCTCTCCGTCCCTTCACAATTAATATGACTGCTTTATTGCCTTATTATAATATTATGTTCCCAGCATCCATTATAGCTGTTTTTTTATCCCAATTTTTTGCTGCTTCTTTCATCATATCAAAAAATCCTAACCCAGCATCAGAGAGTTGAGCTAATTCAAGGATAGGTCCTTCTCTTTCTTTTGTATCTAGATAGGCAAATTTTCCATTATCTTGAGTTTTTCCACCTTGAAGATTTATAAATCCTTGTGAAACTAAAATACGGATATCATTTTCAATATCATTAGTTAGTGCACATAAATGATGTAATGGTCCTTTTTCATTATTAACATATTCATTATATATAGAAGGTGTATCGCAGTGTTGATTAATAAGCTCTATTTGCATACCTCCTGTGTAAGCGATAGCAACAGAAAAATCTAAATTTGCTGGCTTCTCTTTGTAATAAACATCTTTTAATTCAAGACCTTCTATTATAAAAAATGGTCCAATATTCATTTTCTTTGTCCAATATTCTATTGGTTTATCAAAGTCTTCTACAACGAATGCCATTTGCATCATGTCTCCAAATTTTTTCTCCATAAAGCCCTCCTCCATTTAAATAAGATTAATCAAGATTATTTTATTATTCAATTCTTCATTAAAAAATAAATTAAACTTAATTTAGAAATTTATAAACATAATGGCTGAGTACTAGTAAAAAATTGGTCGGGGCGGAGAGATTCGAACTCCCGACCCCCTGGTCCCAAACCAGGTGCGCTACCAGCCTGCGCTACGCCCCGATGTTTTTTTCATATCATATAGAATTTTTAACGTCTTTTTTTAATTATTTTTTTTAGAGAGGCATCACTTCGCAATTTAAAAATGGAAGTAACGCTTAGTACTCTTCTTGTTGATACACTCAAAATAGCCTCACAATAAACGAAGTTATCCTTTACCGAATTTACAACAGCATAACCCTCCATCCACTCGCCCAATCTCACGGCAGATAAAAATTCTGCATTGAATTTAATTGTAACTCCTCCTCTTTGGGTTTTTTTGTATACAGCATGGCCCAAAATACCGTCAGCGAATGACATCAGCATGCCACCGTGTGCCATTTGGGCTGCATTGCAATGTCTTTCAATAATGTAAACTCCATGAAGCCAAGGGTCCGAACTGGTGTTGATATAAAATGGCCCATTATGATTAGTATAAGGCCCTCTTCTGTTATTAATCTTAAATCCGGCGGGTATGCTAAAATTCATAAAAAATTAGTGTCCGCTAGACGAAGGATTATAATGAATCGAATCTAAAGGATTTGAATAAAAATCCCAGAATAGATACATAAAGATTGTACATATAACCAAAGTAACCATCATCACGGGTAAACCGTATCTAAACCACTTTAAAGGCGTAATGGCTAATGACTGATCACCGGTATCTTTCGCTAAACGCTCTGAAATAGTTACAATAAATACATTGGCTGTTGATCCTATATGAGTTCCATTTCCTCCCATTCCAACCCCTAAAGCTAACGCCCATAATAACGGTGTTTGTAAGGAAGGGTCTCCAATAGAGCCAATAATTGGAATCATTGCTGCTGTAAATGGAATATTGTCTATAGCGGCAGACATAATTGCGGCAACCCACATTAAAATTAAGGTTGCAGTAAAGAGATCACTTTTAACAAAAGGAATAATAAATTGACCAAGATATTCTAAGAATTGACTTTGCTCAACTCCGCCTACAATCATAAAAAGGGATATGAAGAAAATTAAAAGTTGCATTTCAACTTTTTCCATTACTTCATCTAAGTCTAAAGTTTTACCCATAAATACAAGCAATATAAGTCCTGCCCCAGAAACCATCCAGGGTTGCCATCCAATTGCACCATGCAAGATGAACAGAACTATCATTAAACCTAAAACAAAAAGGGATTTATTCCATAAAGATTTATCTTTGTAATCTATTTGGTCCTCAAATATACCTTCTGCAGGTGTGGAAAATTCTTTTCTAAAAATAAAGCGTAGCGTAAATAATGTTCCCAACCAAGCAACAAAAACGACAACACCCATATGGATCAAGAAAGTATTAAAATCGATTCCAAAGGCAGATCCTATCATAAGATTTGGAGGATCACCTACAAGAGTTGCAACACCACCTGTGTCGGAAAGAAGGGCAGCTGCCATTAAATATGGTATAGGGGTAATTTTTAAGGCCTGACATATTAAAATTATTAGAGGTCCAAATATTACAACAGTTGTAACATTATCTAAAAGCAGGGAAATAAAAGTCACAGCTGATCCCAAAAGAGTCATCAACAAAAATTTTCTACCTTTAGAAACTCTTCCAATATTAGTTGCTAATACTTCAAAACCACCAGTATTGATCATAATTGATACAATGGCCATCATACATCCTAAAAGGAATACAACGTTCCAATCTACAGCTATAAAGGCTTCTCCAGGGTCATAAAAACCAAATGACATTCCTGTAACGAGCATTACTCCAGCTCCCAACATTGCAACCTTTGCTCTATGAAAACCATGTAAAGTCTCAGTAAAAATTCCAACAAAAGTTAGTGCTAAGACAATCCCTGAGGCAAGCATTCCAGTATCTAATTCAATTATTTCCATCAAATTCTCTCAATAAAACTTAACTATCTTCTATATTATTCATTAATTTTTGCCAATATCTATAATGACTTTATTAGAAATTAGTTTTAATTGACTTAAAAAAATAATAATGACAATGATTATTTAATCTGTTCTCGGGAGAGACAAATGAAAATGACAGGTGAGAAAATAATTAAAGCCTCCAGACAAGAAGTTTGGGATGCTCTGAATAACGCAGAGCAATTAAAAAAAGCAATTCCTGGAGCGGAAAAAGTTGAAAAAGTTGATGATAGTAATCTTATTGCCACAGTGAAAACTAAAATCGGGCCAATAAGTGCAAGATTTAGTGGTAAAATCAAACTCTCAGATATCAATCCTCCAATTAGTTATGTTCTCACAGGAGAAGGAACTGGAGGTGCAGCTGGTTTTGCTAAAGGTGAAGCAAGAATAATCCTTGAGGATATTGGTCAAAATACCCTTCTTAAGTATGAGGTCGATGCAAGAGTTGGCGGAAAATTAGCTCAAATCGGTCAGAGACTTATAGATACAGCCGCTAATAAACTTGCGGATGAATTCTTTGGTAAATTTAACGAAATTATTAATCTTAATGACAAGAATATAACAGAAAATCTTCCAGATAAATCTTCTCCTTACGAAGGTTTGAGTGCTTTGTCATGGGGGGTTGGATTAATAACGCTTGTAACTTTAGCAGTTGTATTCTGGTTCATTATAGGCAAGATGTAGTAATATAAATTTTTGGTGAAAACATGCCTAATATAAACATCAACATTAATGGTAAAGATTATTCAGCTATTACAGAAGAAAGACAATTGCTAGTTAATTTTATCAGAGATGAAGTTGATCTTACGGGAACACATGTGGGTTGTGATACGAGTCAATGTGGTTCTTGCGTAATTCATTTAAATGGTAAAGCTATAAAAAGTTGTACAATGTTGGCTGTTCAGGCAGACGGTGCAGAGATTCTTACAATCGAAGGAGTTGCTGAAGGAGATAATCTTCACCCTATGCAAGAGGCTTTTAGAGAACACCATGGTTTACAATGCGGTTTCTGCACACCTGGAATGATTATGTCTGCAATTGATATTATTAATAGAAAACCGAACCCAGATGAACAAACAGTAAGGGAAGAATTGGAAGGTAATTTGTGTAGATGCACAGGATATCAAAATATTGTAAAGGCAATTTTATCGGCGGCTAATAAATAAGAAATGTATAAATTTAGATACCATAAAGCACAATCTGTGGATGAAGCTAAAAAGCTTCTTACGGAAAGCAATGAAGGTAAAATTCTTGCCGGTGGTCAAACCTTAATACCCACAATGAAACAACGTTTAGCTTCTCCAGAAATTTTAATTGATATTGGAAATATAAAAGAAATACAAAATATAGATAAAAAAAATGACTCTATAATAATTGGAGCTGGATCAAAACACTCTAGTGTTGCCGACTCGAACGTAGTGATTTCGCATATCCCTGCCCTAGCAGAGCTAGCTGAAAATATTGGAGACCCCCATGTCAGACATATGGGTACTATTGGAGGTTCAATTTCTAATAATGATCCTACCGCAGATTATCCTGCAGCGTGTCTAGGGCTAGGAGCAACAATAAAGACTGTTGATAGAGAAATTAGTGCGGATAATTTTTTTACGGGTCTCTTTGAAACTTGTCTCAATGAGGATGAGATAGTGATTGAAGTTGGTTTTCCTATTCCTAAAAAATCTTGCTATATGAAATTTCCTAATCCTGCTTCACGTTATGCAATGGCGGGTGTTTTTATTGCTGTATTTAATTCGTCAGTTAAAGTCGCCGTTACAGGTGCAAGTGAAAATGGTGTCTTTCGTTGGACAAAAATGGAGGATGTACTGTCTTCTAACTTTACTGTTTCAGAAGCAGAAAATGTTAAATTATCCCCAGAAGGTGTAATGTCAGACATCCACGGAGATTCGGATTATAGGGCTAACCTCGTTAATGTTATGGCTAAGCGTGCTGTAGAAAAATTAAATGGATAACATCGAAGTTATTTCCGAAGCCTATAATTGGTTAGAGAAAGGTCATAAAGTCGCGCTAGCAACAGTCCTTAAAACATGGGGATCCGCACCAAGACGTCCAGGATCTCAACTAGCTATAAGAGATGATGGTCATATGGTTGGGTCTGTTTCAGGTGGCTGTGTTGAAGGTGATGTAGTTGCTAATGCTATGGATTTAATAGAAAACCCAAGAATTAAAATTCTTGACTACGGAATTACAAATAATACAGCATGGGAAGTGGGTCTTGCTTGTGGTGGTGATATAAGAATACGATTAGAAGTCCTAGAGAATAATGAATAAGAAATTCTTGAAAAAAATTATTGATCTTAATAGAAATAAAATTTCTTACTGCATAGTTTCGAAAATCGATAATAATAATTCTGAAATATTTACTCTAAACGATATTGGTAATGATGAAATATCTAAGAATGTAGAAAAAGCTATAACTGAAGATCAACTCTTATTAGAAGAAATTGATAGTGAAGAATATATTTTTAACCCTTTTAATCCTCCAATTAAATTAATAATTGTTGGGGCCGTTCATGTGGCGCAATCATTGGCCTCGATAGCTAAGATAATGGATTTTGATGTTATTATTGTTGACCCAAGAGAAGCTTTTGCTACAGAGGAAAGATTTCCTAATACTTTAATTTTATCTTCTTGGCCGGACGAAATATTATCAGACATACAAATCGATAAACGAACATGTTTGGTTACTCTAACTCATGAACCTAATTTGGATGATCGTGCCCTAAAAATTGCTTTGGAATCAGATTGTTTTTATATAGGGGCTTTAGGAAGTAAAAAAACTCACTCTAAAAGAATACAGAGACTTAAAGATATGGGTTTTGATGAAAATTCTACTAAGAGAGTTAATGGTCCGATTGGTTTACCAATAAACGCTAAGAAACCAAATGAAATAGCTGTTTCAATAATTTCTGAAATTATTTCTTGTTTAAGACATGAAAATATTACTACTACCAAATTAAGAGAAAATTGGAAATTGAGATGAGCGATGATTTTTGAAGCTTTTATTTTAGCCGCTGGACTATCATCAAGAATGGGAAAAAGTAACAAATTACTTTTGAAATATAAGGAAAAAACTGTTGTAGAAGAAACTTTATTGAATGTAGAAAAAAGTAAAATTAATAAAATCTCTATAATTACCGGTCATCAAAGTGAAGAAGTCTCAGTAAAAATAAAATCCAAAACCATTTCATTTATTCATAATGAAGATTATAAAAGCGGAATTCTATCCTCAATTAAAATTATAGCGGACAACTTACAACAAGAATCCGATGGAATACTAATAGTTTTGGGGGATATGCCTGAGGTAAAATCCAAAGATATAAATAATCTTATTGATAATTTTGAAAAAGAAAGAGGTAAGTTCATTTGTGTTCCTGTTTTTGATAATAAAAGAGGAAATCCGGTTTTATTTCCCTACAATATTTTCAAAGAAATTATTTTGGACTTAGAAAATATTAATTTTGATCACGGTTTAAGAAATGTAATTGATTCTTATGCTTATAAAGAAATTAGTACATCTAGTGGAGTGTTAATAGATTTTGATACTGAAGATGATTTTATCTAATTAATTTAATTAGATATATTAAAAACCTCATCAAAAAACTCTCCAATTTCTTTATTTATAACCAAATCGGAATAGCCATCTAAATCTGTTTCGTCTCTATTGAGTATAACAAGCTTAGATCCATTCTTTTTTGCTAGAATTGGAAACCCAGCTGCCGGATAAACTTGCAATGATGAACCTATTGCAAGGAATAGATCACAATTTAACGTAACAATTTGAGCTTTTTTCATCTCATCCTCGGGCATAGATTGACCAAAAGAAATTGTTGCCGTTTTAATAATTCCGTCACATTCGTCACAAACAGGAGGAATTTCTGTCTTTAAAAATTCTTTTTTAATTACATTAATTTCATACCTTTTTTTACAAGATAAACAAATGGCATACGTTGTATTCCCATGCAATTCAATGACTTTATCCATAGGAATGCCGGAATCTTGATGCAAGTTATCAACATTTTGTGTGATTACAGCGTTAACTTTTCCTTTTTTTACAAGGTGGGCTATGGCTTCATGGCCTTTATTAGGTTTAGCCTTGCTAATAGTATTATCAATATTGAATTTTCTTCTCCATGATTCTGCCCTCACCTCTTCGGAAGACATGAAACTTCCAAAATCAATAGGTTTAAACTTTGTCCATAATCCTCCTGGGCTTCGAAAATCAGGAATTCCTGATTCGGTTGAAATTCCGGCGCCAGTAAAGACTACCATCTCAGAGCTCTCGTTAATTAGCTCTTTAAATTGTTCTTTTTTACTGATGTTGTTCATGGTTAGATAGATAAATAAAATACATTAAAAACCATATATTAATACTCAAACTTAACCACCATTCAAAAATATTTTCGAATGCACTATCATTCTTTAAATAAACATAAAAAGGTATTGAAGAGATAGTCGTTGCAATCTGCAAGTAAGAAATCAATTTAAGAGAGTTAATCTTCATATAAAAACTGCAATACCACTGGCTTGATAATGTACTCAGATAAAATATGAAAACCCCATACTGGCGCATAAACCGATATGTGTCTCCATCGTTTCCTAACGCGATAACATATATAATCAAAAATATGGATCCTATCTGCCCTATAATCCTAAAAGTAGAATCATCGCTTTTTTTTATAATTCTTGGCCATATAAAAAAGAGTAAAATTCCCGAAACTATCATTAGAACTTTAAAAAATAGAATTGAAATCGGTTGGCGAGAGGATCTACTAATAGATAAACATCCTTCAATATAGGGATTGCAAAGGTCTAATGTGCCAATAGAAGTGGAAAGAAAAAATGAAACGTGAATAGCAATTACAGGTATTAAAAAAATTAAAAACGAATGAAATCTTAAATTAAGCATTAAATTTTATACTAATATCAAAAATAATAGTTTTCAGGATAATCTAACTCCTCTTCCATATAATTTATATCTATATTATTATTTCACAAGTCTTAAGGAGAAATATCATTGATAAAAAAAATTTAACGGAAGGCTGTCCTTTTTCAAAAGCAAAAGAAATAGATTTTATGGACCCTTTGGTTCAGGAAAATTGGTTTGAGGCTTATGATATAATAAGGGAAGAATCTCACGTCTATTATATGCCTCAAACCGACATGTATATTCTCACTCACTACGATGACATTGAATATGTTTTAAAAAGACCGACTTTATTTAAGGCAGGAAGTGATGTTAAAGAAAAAGAACCCCTGATAACTTTTAAAGAAGCAAGAGATATTTACAATAAGAAAGGTTGGGAGCGTTTTGCTCCTTTGGGAGAAAATTTACCACAACATAAATATTATAGACAATTAGTTGATCCTGCCCTTACAATTTCTTCGATTAGAAAAAAAGAAAAATTTATAAAGGAGACTATTAATAATTTAATTGATAAATGGATAGATAAAAAAGAAATTGAATTTATTAAAGAATTTGCTGAACCCCTTCCTATGTTAGTTATTGCAGAGCTTTTAGGTTTTCCTAGAATGGATGTGCCTCAGCTTAAAGAATGGAGCGAAGCTTGGGTTTTACCATGGACACGCGGTTTGACTCTAGAGGAAGAGAAGTGGGCGGTAAATTTACATACCGAACTTCAGCATTATATTTATGAGACGCTTAACGAGAAAAGGAAGAAACCTAAAGATGACATAATCTCACGTTTAGCAAATATCGAGTACGAGGATGTGCTAAATGATTGTAAAAGAAAGCTTACAGATACTGAAATTATTGGGATAACCGATCATTTACTTATAGGTGGCAACGAAACGACAACTTTTGCATTATCAAATAGTTTGTGGTTGCTTTTCCAATATCCTGAAATCTTTCCTGAAATGCAAAGAAACCCAAAAAAAATTAAAAATTTTGTAGAAGAAGCTTTACGAATAGAATCTCCAACTCAAGGTTTGTTTAGGGTGGTCAACCAAGATACTGACTTAAGGGGGGTCAAATTAACCAAGGGATCAACAATTAGCGTTCGTTATGGAGCTGGCAATCACGATGCAAAAAAATTTCCTAATCCAACGGTACCGGACCTATCAAGAAAAAATGCCGGAAGACATCTTGCCTTTGGCTTAGGAGAACATGTGTGTCCTGGTGCCGCATTAAGCCGTTACGAACAAAATCTTGCTTGGGAAATTTTAACTCAACGTTTGAAAAATATTAATCCAGTTCCGGAAAAAGATGATTATTCTCATGTTCTTGGATTTTGGATAAGAGCCTTAAAGAATATACATATGAAATTTGAGGTCTTGTAAAAAAAATTTATATTGGTAGTCCCTAGGGGAATCGAACCCCTCTTTCCAGGTTGAAAACCTGGCGTCCTAACCGATAGACGAAGGGACCACACAAAATTATTTATAACGAAACTTAACCTTCAATTCTAGGCAATAAATGCATCATAAACATGAAATTGTACACCCTTAAAGCCCTGCCAATCATTTTTTCTTATTGCACCGGCAAGATGCAATTGACTTCCTTGATGGTTACTTAATAAATTGCCTAAAGGGGTTCCAACAGATCCAAAAGCAATGGCATCTAAATTTTTAAAATTTCTTCCCGACAACTTTAACTTTAGATGTCCTTTTCCAACTATTTGACAAAATTCTATCTCAATATTTGAAAGGATAAATTTAGGTTCGGAATTTCCCTGACCATAAGGTGAGGCTTGATCAATAATTTCGTAAAAGTCTCTATTAATATCGGTAGAACCTAGAACATCATCATACTTATTTTTCTTTTGCAGAATTGATTGATCAACTTCTAAAATCTTTTCATTACAAAATTCCTTAAATGATTCTAACTTTTCTTTTTCAAGGTTAAAGCCGCCTGCCATACTGTGTCCTCCGCCAGAAACAATGATACCAGCCTTAACCGCGTCTAAAATAATTTTACCAATATCTATTCCTGGAATAGACCGTCCTGAACCAGTAGATTGATTTTGACAAGTTGAAATAACAAAGGATGGTCGGTTGTATTTTTCTTTCAATCGACTTGCGACTATTCCTAAAACTCCTAGATGCCAGGATTCTTTCTCTACAATTAAGGAAACAGGAGGAGAATTTAAATTTTGTTGTTTAATGGAATCTTCGACTTTTTCTATTGCTTCAGTTAAAACATTTTTTTCGATATTTTGTCTGTCTTTATTAAGATCATTTAATTTTTCAGAAATTGCTGAAACTTCGTCATCATTTACAGATGTTAATAATCTTACTCCAAGATCAGGTGATCCAGTTCTTCCTGCCGCATTAATTCTTGGACCTAAAAGATAACCTAATTCATAAACTCCGATATCTTTTGCTTGTGAAACAAAACATAGGCCTTTTATTCCTTTTCTCATATTTTTGTTTAGTATTTTAATGCCTTCTTTGACAAAAGCTCTATTTAATCCCTTCAATTGAACAACATCACAAACTGTTCCTAATGCAACTATATCCAGATAATTCTTTAAATTAGGTTCCTGCACATTTTTGTATTTATTTTCTTCTCTTAATGCGCGACGCAATGCAACAATAAATAAGAATGTAAGCCCGATGGCCGCCAAATCTTCTAATTTTGAGAAATCTTCTTTTCTTGAAGGATTAATATGAGCAATACTATCGGGTAACTCCTCATCAATCTTGTGATGATCTATTACAATGACTTGGATTCCTAAATTTTTTGCATAATCTATTTCTTTTTTTGCTGTGGCCCCACAATCAACAGTAATTACAGTTTTTATTCCTAATTTTAAAAATTGATCAAATGCAATTCTATTTGGTCCATAACCTTCTTTTAAACGATCTGGGATATAAATTTCACAATTAATTTTATAGTGATTAAAGAATATCTTTAATAATGAAGATGAGGTGGCTCCATCGACATCATAATCACCAATAACCCCTATCGTTTCATCATTCCCAATCGAATTGATAAGAATGTCAATACCCTTGTCCACATCAATAATCTCACTAGGATTAGAAATTAAATTATTAACTTTAGGACAAAGAAAGTTTTCAACGTCAGAATCTTCTATATTTCTACCGACTAATATCTTTGATAGGATAGGATTTATATTATGATTGTTAGATAAGGTTTTAACTGTCTTTAAATCTGATATTCGAGGAGTCCACAAAACACCATTAACCGAAGTCCTATTTTCAAAATTCAGAACCTCTTTTTGCATATCTAATTATCTGATCCGAACTTTTCGCTATTTTGGTGATGAGCTGTAATCCACCTTACTGTTCCAGATGATGACCTCATAACGACCGTGTGAGTCCATAACCCTTCATCTATTTTTATTCCGGACAACATTGACCCATTGGTCACACCTGTAGCAGCGAAAAGCGCATCACCACTTACCATCTCATCTAATGTATATATTTTGTTTAAATCTTTAATCCCAAGCTTTGTAGCTCTATCCTTTTTTTCTTGATCTTCTAAGACAAGTTTTGTTTGCATTTGTCCACCAATACATCGTAGTGCTGCAGCGGCTAACACACCTTCTGGAGCACCTCCAATACCCATATACATATCTATGCCTGTAGTTTTATCTGTAGTATGAATTACTCCAGCTATGTCTCCATCTTGAATTAACTTAATTTTTGTTCCCGCTATTCTCAAAGACTCAATTAAATCATTATGCCTTGGTCTATCTAAGACACATACTGTAATTTGATTCATGGGTTTATTGCTAGCCTTGCTTAACTCGTTAACATTTTTTTCAGGGTCTTCATCTAAAGATATTAATTGATCGGGATAACCAGGTCCTATAGCTATCTTATGCATGTATACATCGGGAGCATTTAGTAAGGTTCCTTTTTCAGCCATAGCAATTGTCGTTAATGCATCTGGTTGACCCTTAGCAGTTAAAGTGGTGCCTTCAAGAGGGTCTAGAGCAATATCAACTTTTGGACCGTCTCCTTTTCCAACCTTTTCTCCAATATAAAGCATAGGAGCCTCATCGCGTTCGCCCTCACCTATGACCACTTCTCCATCGATATTTAATCTATTTAATTCTTTGCGCATTGCATCCACCGCTGCTTGGTCTGCTTTTTTTTCTTGACCGCGACCAACAAGCGAAGAAGCTGCTACAGCAGCTCTTTCTGTAACCCTTACTAGTTCAAGCGTTAATATCCTGTCTAAAATCTTTTTTGACATCAATCCTTCCTCTAAACCTCTTTTAGAATAGGTAAAAAAATTGGCTCCATTGAAATTAAATCTGTTCCTGAAATCTCAGAAACAACAGACTCAATAACGCCTATACTAACAGGATATGTTATCATAACAACTGGGGTGGAACTTTTTTCATCCTCTAGGTGTGTGTCTCCTTTTTGTATAATTTTATCTATAGATATATTATTTTTACTTAATAAAGAAGTTAACTCTGCCATCGCTCCTTTTTGATCACTCAAAAATACCCTGAAATAGTAACATCTCTCTTTGGTATCTAAAGTTGAACTACCCAAAGATAAATTTTCGTAAGACTCTCCGAAAAATTTTAGTTTTGTCCCTAAATAGCAATCCACCAAATCCGATATGACCGCAGAGGATGTAGGTCCAGCACCCGCTCCTTCTCCCTCTAGGATGAGATTACCATTCTCATTATTATGTAAGAATATAATGTTCTGAGCGCCATTAATTTTTCCGAGAGAGCTGCTCTCTTTAACCAACATAGGAGATACCTCTTTATAGAACTTGTGCTCTTCTAAAGAGGATGTCGCTATTAATCGAATGTTATAACCAAATTCGTTAGCGTAATTATGATCAATTAGTTTAATTTTCTCAATTCCTTTAATATTTATATCAGACACCTTTGGAAACTCAGAAAATATAAGAGCGTTAATTATTGAAAGCTTATGAGCAGAATCATACCCATTAATATCTAAGGTTGGATCAGATTCTGCATAACCTAGCTCTTGAGCTTCTCCTAATACCTCTTCAAAATCCCTATTGGTTTCATTCATAGTTGATAAGATGTAATTCGATGTGCCATTAAGGATTGAAAAAACTTTATCTACTTTATTTATTAATAGACCTTCCCTTAAAGTTTTGATGACAGGAATTCCACCAGCCACCGAAGCCTCATAACCAACAAATAGATTACTTTCATCAGAAATTTTTGCTAATTCTTTACCGTGTTTAGAAATTAGAGCTTTATTAGCTGTTATTAAATTTTTATTTTTTTTAAGACTCTTTATAGATAGATCATAAGCGATACCATCCTCTCCACCTACAAGTTCAATTATAACATTAATCTTTTCAATATCGGGAATAGACAACGGATCATCAAACCATGGGTAATGATCAATTTTTATTGATCTACTTTTATTTTTGTCAGAAGCGGAGACACCCAATATTTCATATTCCATACCATATTTTCTTTTAAAGGTTTCAGAGTTTAGTTCTAAAGATTTTATTACTCCGCTCCCAACTGTCCCTAAACCAACTATTCCTAAAAATAATTTTTTGTTCATTTCATTAACTTTCTTAAGTTTCTTGCGGCCTGACGTATTCTTTGTTCATTCTCTACTAAAGATAGTCGAACATATCCTTCGCCAAATTCACCAAAACCTAATCCTGGTGAAACAGCTATGTCAGCCTCTTCCAACAAAATCTTAGAAAATTCCAAAGAAGAAAGGTGGGCAAACTTTTCAGGTAATGGCGACCAAGCAAACATTGTGGCTTTCGGAGATGGCATATACCAACCCGAACGTCCAAATGAAGAAATTAATATATCTCTCCTTTCTTTATAAACTTTTCTAATGCCCTCAATAACAGAAATATCACTATTTAAAGCCGTAACAGAAGCAACTTGTATTGGAGTAAAAGCACCATAATCTAAGTAAGATTTAATTCTCGTTAATGCAGAAATTAAATATTCATTTCCAACGGCAAATCCCATTCTCCATCCGGGCATAGAAAAAGTTTTAGACATTGAAGTGAATTCAACTGCTATGTCTTTAGCTCCTTCAATTTCTAATATTGATGTTGGTCTATCTTCTTCTGAAAAATATATTTCTGAATAAGCTAAGTCAGATAAAATTTTTATATTCTTTTCTTTGGCATATCTTACGATCTCCTTGTAAAAATCTTTATTGCAGATCCTTGTTGTGGGATTTGAAGGAAAATTTAAAATTATAGCTTTAATTCTTCCTTTCTGTTCTTCAACTCTACTAGATATCTCGGTCATCAAGTCCACAGAATCATCTATCCTGTAATGAATTACATTAGAACCAGAAATAATAAAGCCAAAGGCGTGTATTGGATAAGCGGGATTAGGAACTAAAAAGTTGTCTCCAGGCATACTTAAGACCTGCGCCATATTTGCTAAGCCCTCTTTAGATCCTAAAGTCACTATTACTTCTGTATCAAAATCTAACTTAACATTAAATCTTCTTTCATAATATTCAGCCTGGGCCTTACGTAAGCCAGTTATTCCTCTAGAAGCAGAATACCTATGTGTTTTAGGATCTTTAATTGCCTCAATTAATTTTTCAACAATATGTCTTGGCGTAGGAATATCTGGATTTCCCATGCCAAAATCAATAATGTCTTTACCTTCAGATCTCGCATTATCCTTTAATCTGTTAACTTCAGCAAAAACATAAGGGGGTAATCGTTTTATTTTATCTAGGTCTTCCACGGTTCTTTTTTTTCTTTTTATTTTTTGGATGGCCTTTTATTTATCAGGACAAACATATTTATAATCAGACGGCCATTTAGCATTTTTATCTAATTCATTATATTCATCTTCAGATAATAGCTGTTTTACTTTTTCACTATAAAGATATTTATTTCTTATATTTTCACTACTACCACATGAAGATAGAAATAAACTTATTATAATAATTAGATAGCGCATATTAAATCACGGATATAAAGGAATATTTTTGAGGCCCATTCCCTCTTCAAGATCAAACATAATGTTCATATTCTGTATCGCCTGCCCTGCAGAACCTTTAACCAAGTTATCAATTACAGAGGTAATAATGATTCTTCCTCTAATCCTATCGTCAAAAGCTGATATTAAACATTTATTTGAACCCCTTACATTAGCAGTTTCTGAAGGTTTTGATTCAGTATTAATCTTAACAAATTCATCATTACTATAGAAACCATCAAGACATGCAATGATCTGCGATAAGTCATTTCCATCATTTAATTTTAAGTACATAGTGATTAATTCACCCCTGTTGATGGGAATAAGGTGCGGTGTAAAACTAATTCTTACATTTTCATTTGACTCTAAAAAAATCTTTTCTTCTATTTCAGGAGCATGCCTATGATTAGTTAGCGAATAAGGCTTAACGCTCTCGGATATTTCAGAGAACAATAAATCTTTTTTTAAACTTCTTCCTGCGCCAGTAACACCTGACTTTGCATCAATAATTATATCATCTAATTGAACAAGCTTAGATCTTATTAAAGGAATAAGCGGCAATAAGACAGCTGTAGGGTAACACCCCGGGCAAGCAACTATTCTTGCACCCTTTATATTTTTTCTATTTATTTCTGATAAGCCATATATGGCCTCTTTTAGTAAATTTTCAGATCCGTGCTTAGTTTCATAATATTCATTATATATCTTAGAGTTAGTGAATCTAAAGTCTGCAGACATATCTATTACTTTAATATTATCAGGTATAATACTAATAACATTATGAAAAATATTATGAGGTAATGCAGATATAACCAAATCTATATTATCATAATTAATATCTTCAACTGATACAAAAATAGGTAAAGTTTCATCAAAAAGTCCTTTATGGAAATCATTCGAATCT
>Ga0066372_10000418_pt1 | contig 15804 bp, 13 predicted proteins | sample Knorr_S15_td_250_FD_77011 | JGI IMG/M metagenome (GOLD analysis project Ga0066372, IMG submission 77011) | Marine microbial communities from Southern Atlantic Ocean transect - Knorr_S15_td_250_ad_251m_LV_A | ecosystem: Environmental > Aquatic > Marine > Oceanic | place: Southern Atlantic ocean... | reverse complement strand
TTAGGGTCATTCTAGGAACAATTCTGCCATTGTGATCTAGTATACCATCCACATCAGTCTGATATATTATTTTGGAGGCATATAGGTCGTAGGCAATTTTTGCTGCCACGAAATCAGCATTAATGTTCAAGATTCCTTCAGAATTAAAATCCTTAGCTTCACTGTTAAATGCTAAAGGGGATATCACTGGAGTGTACCCATTTTCTAATAACATTATGAGCAATTCTGGATTTACTTTAGAAATTTCTCCCACCAATCCTAAATTATCATCAATTGGACTAGAAACTAAAACCTTAGAAGATACACCACACAACCCTACAGCTGTTATTCCCAGATTTTCTAAGTTACTTACCAATCTTGAGTTTATGAGTCCAGCTAAAATTGAGCAGGCTACTTCTAGTGTCTCACTGTCAGTTTTTCTTAGGCCCTTTACAAACTCTGGCCTTATCCCTAGTTTTGAACTCCATTCACTAACTGTTTTTCCTCCTCCGTGGACAATTATAATAGGTATACCTTTATCCTTTATAGATTTAAGGAAAATAAGGGAAGATTTCCATTCTTCAATAGTACTGCCGCCTATTTTTATTACGGTTAAGTTTTTCATGTGATTTTCAGATTCAATATAATATATGAAGATTCAATTAATTCTAAGTAGTGTAAGCAGAGTTAAAAACAACATACTCCTCTGTAAGGTCAGATCCCCAAGCTATGCCTCTTCCATTACCTAAACCAAGATCGATATTGATTTCCACTTCAAAATGATTTAAAGCGGATATAACGGACTGATAGTGGAATGATATTGATTTACCTTCTTCAACAATTTGTATTCCATTAATCGACATTTTTATCTTATCTCTTTCAATCTTAGATTTCGTATTACCTACAGCCATCATTATTCTGCCCCAATTAGGATCTTTGCCGTAAATTGCCGTTTTCACTAGGCTAGAGGAAACGACTGAATGGGCAGTATTTCTTGCTTGGATATCATCCAAGCCTCCTGTAACTTCAACCGTTATTAAATGACTTATCCCTTCCCCATCTTCAGCAACTAGTTTAGCTAAGAATTTTGAGACATACAGAATCGCTTCAGAAAAAATATTCGTATTCAATTGACTTGATATTTCGACTCCTGACTTACCATTTGCCATCAAAACAACTGTGTCATTAGTGCTTGAATCTCCATCAACATCTACTTGGTTAAATGATTGATCCACAGAATCTCTAAGAATTCTAGTTAAAATATCAGAACCTACTTTAGCGTCAGTTGTGATATAGCTCAACATTGTACCCATCATAGGATGTATCATTCCACTACCCTTGGCGACTCCTCCAACCGAAAATACACCATCATCCGTCTTGACAGAAATTGCAATATTTTTTGTCTTGGAATCAGTAGTAATGATGGCTCGAGAAAATTTTTCTCCTCCTGCATCTGTTGCCTCAAATTTAGAGATATTTTTTTCTACTAATCCTATTGGTATTTCCGCACCTATCACTCCAGTACTAGAAACAAGAAATGGAAATTTACTATTAGTATATTCTTTGGTCATACTAGCCATCTTCCTTGCATCCAATAATCCTTGTTCACCCACGCAACAATTCGCTGAACCACTATTAACAATAATGCCTTGTATCTTAGATTCAATTTCCCTGCAGTAATCTATAGATGCAGACTTTACTTGATTCGAAGTATATGTAGCTGCCCATTCACACTCAGTTTCTGAGATCAATAATCCAAGATCCAGCTTATCTGGTCCAGGTGATTTTAGACCAGCAAAAATCCCATCTGCCAGAAAACCCAATGGGGAAGAAACCGTTCCATTTTTTATTTTTTTGAAGTTCATCATTTGACCTATATAATCTTTATAAATTGTCAATTAAGAAATACTTTAAATCATTTGCATATCAACCTTCAATATTCTAGGTGAAAACAATCGTTTAATTTGATTTGATTATGGAAGCAAAAAAAATACTTATTACAGGTGGATCTGGATTTATAGGATCAAATTTAGTTGATGCATTAGTTACTTCAAACAGAAACTATAAAATATATGTAATCGACTCAAAAGAACCCAAATATCCAAATTCTAGAGTAAATTATGAAAAAGTAGATATTATCTCAAAGGATATTCCTCATTTAATAAATAGTATTGCGCCTGACATAACACTACATTTAGCCGCTCAAGCTAGTGTTGCACTTTCAGCTAAAGACCCTGCATATGACGGACAAGTAAATGTCGTTGGTTCGTTAAACATTCTTCAGTCAAGTATTCAAGGTGGTACAAATAAATTTATATTTTTTTCTACAGGAGGTGCTATATACGGCGAAAATATAGAAAAACGATTCAAGGAAGATGATGAATTAAATCCAAAAAGCCCTTACGGTATTTCAAAATATAGCTTCGAAAGGTATCTAAACTATTTTAGTGATTTAGGGCTTATAAAAACTACCACAATAAGACCAAGTAATGTATACGGTCCTCGTCAAAATCCGGACGGCGAAGCCGGCGTAATTTCTATATTCGGAAAAAAAATGATGAATAATGACCCTGTTACGATATTTGGTAGCGGAGAAGAATTCCGGGACTACATATTTGTAGAAGATGTAATAAATTTTGTTACAGAAACTATCGAGAATGATATATATGGTGCATACAATGTATGCAGTGGAGAAATTGCTACCACTTTTGAAATATATAAATACCTATCAGAACTGACTGGATATACTAAACCACCTATTTATAAGAATTCCAGAGATGGTGATGTAATAGGAATAAGGCTTGATAATAGTAAAGCGAGACAGGTGGCTTCATGGAGTCCGTCAGTTAGTCTTGATTCTGGCTTGAAGCTGACTATCGATTCCCTAAAAGCAGAAAGTGATTCTTGATGGTCAGAGTTTTTATAGGGAATCAGTTCCCAAAACTTATCATGGTAGGGCTGTCATTAATTGTGATGTTGCCTCTTTTAGTCTCTCCAGAAACCATATTCCCATTTGTAGTAGGGAGAACAATTTGGTTTACAGGCATATTATATTGCATTATTGCCATATGGTTGATCTTAGTATGGGTAGATAGAAGCTATTTGCCTAAAAAAAGTTCCGTCATTTTATTTTTTGCAATATTTGTGTTCATTCAAGTGTTAGCAGCACTCAATAGTTCAAGTCCATTGAAGGGTTTCTGGGGCAACTGGGAAAGAATGGAAGGAGTCATATCATATGCCCATTGGCTAATCTTCGCTGTTATTGCCGCATCTACCTTAAGAGATGAAAATAACTGGATAAAAATACTTAAGATAAATACTTTAGCCGGTTTTGCTCTAGCCATACTAGGATTATTTGGGTTTTTTGGATTGATAATACCTGTTTTTTGGGGTCTGGACCTATTCCCTCTAGTTGTAGAAAGTGAATTATCCTATTCTAGCGGAAGATTAGAATCTACAATCGGAAATCCTAGTTTCGCGGCTGCATACTTATCCTTGATATCATTTAGTTCCATTGGATTAATCCTTAGAGACTTGCAAAAAAATTACTCTGATTCTGTATTTGCGACTTTCCAAAGACTGACGACCAGCAAAAAAACTTATTTTTTGATAGCAATGCTTGGGAATATAACTATATTTTTGGCAATAATGAATTCTGGTTCTAGAGGGTCAATGTTAGGGGTTGCTCTGGGGGTATTAGCAATCCTTATCTACTTATCTGCTTTCTACAAGAAGATTAGAATACCTTCTTTAACCATTTTAGGATTTGGTATATCCTTACTGATCTTATTCATAGTCTCGTCAAATCTGATTGAATTTCAAAGACAATCATTGAGAGTTGAAGTCCTTAGCAAGTATTTTCCTAGCAGTATATTTGTCGGCACTGTGGACAACGAACCTCTGGCATACGAGGTTATAGAAGCATATCCAGAAATAGTAAAAAACTTTGATGATCCCGAGATTAAAGAAATAATTGATCAAGCAACTAAAGACGTAGTCATTGAATCTTTTAGATATGGAGCTTCGGATGGCCCGGTACCGACACAAGCGAGAATAATAAAGGGGGAAAAGGAGTTAGATGAAATAAAATGCACAGATCAAGTTTTGGTTCAAGCCTGGTTAATGAGGGGTGCCGTTAGAGATGGATACCAAGACCTCTTTAGAGAATGTACTCCAATAATGCAGATTGCTTCTTATTTTGGATCTGGTGTCTCTTATATGTTGCGGTCAGGTCTCCAACTGGGAGATAGAGGTTATGCTTGGCAAGCTGCACTCAAAGGCTTCCAAGATAACCCTATCTTAGGAATTGGACCTGAAAATTTTCCAATCCTGCATTACAAATATCAGAGAGCAGACGATGTTGATGACAAACCTCATCTCGACAGAGCGCACAACAGACCGTTACACATTCTAGCAACTTCAGGAATACTAGGATTCGTATCACTTCTATTACTATGGGGGTATCTATTAATAAGAACTAGTAGGTATGTATTTGAGAGGCGATCTGAGAATCTATTTTGGATGATGATGGGTGGGATGCTAGTCTGCTATTTTAGCTCTTCTCTATTTTTGTTTAGTATATCTTCAACGTATCTCCAAATAGTCTTGTTAATGGCCTTTTTGGCTAGAATGGAAAGCGGATTTCTTAACATTAAACCATTAACAATTGATTCCATTAACAGAGGCTCTTCTAAAGAGTCCATTTTCTTTAGAGAAACCAGTAGTATCGCGTTAGTTATATTAATCCCAGTAATTTGCGCCCTAATGATACGAAGTTATGTCTATATCCCTTTCAATGCAGCTAAAAATACTCCCCCTGTTGGATCCTACACTTCACTAACAGATATGCGAGAAAAGATTAATGGTTTTAAACCTCTAGCTAACTACGGAAGGCAAGAGATATTAGTCTATATAGGCGTTAAAGCAGAAGAAATGCTCTCTAGAACATGCGCTTCGGGAAAAACCTGCTTATCGAGTGATTACGCGGTTGTTAGGGATATAGTCGACCAAGAATATGCCAAAGCAATAGAAGTAGAACCAGATAATTTCAATATACATTTTGCAGCTGCTAGCGCAAAACTAAGGATGTCTCAATACGACCCAAGTAATTTAGAAGATGCGACGGCAATCCAAGAAAAAATTGAAGAACTAGGGCCTCTTTCTCCCCAAAATCTAGAATTAAAAATTAGGATTGCTTTATTAAGAAACGATCCTGTGGCTGCAGAGCCATTGATCGAAAGATGGAGAGGGATAATGATTTATGCACAAAGTGACCACCTTGCAGATTTCTGGGACGAAAGTCTTGGAATAGTGAAAGGAGAAATCCAGCCAGCATGGGAGGTTAATTGTAAAAATGATGTATACCCTGAAGATAAAGTAAAGTTTGAAGATGGAGCTGCTATGTATGTCACAAACTATGACAGTGGACTAGCAAGAGCAGTCAAGCAAGAAGGAAGTGGGAAAAAGGTGGCCGCAGGAGACAGTGTTAAAATTGAATATACTGGATGGTTAGCTGACGGTTGTATTTTTGACAGCACTCACGTTAGCGGTAGCACTTTAACCTTTCAGGTAGGTAGCGGAATGGCAATACCAGGGTTTGATGAAGGAATGATTGGACTAAGCAAGGGTAGTAGAGTTCGCCTTGTGATACCTCCTAGTCTTGGTTATGATAACACGGGAGTAGTAGGTCTTATTCCTCCAAATGCGACCTTATACTTCGAAGTCGATGTAATAGAAGTTAATCCTTAAGTAACTTCATCTATCTGGACGATCCCATCTTGCTGACAAGCTATTGAAGACTGACGTTAAGATTATTTTTAAATCAAAGAATAAACTCATTTTTTCTGAATATTCCATATCAAATTTTAACTTTTCCTTAGGCTCCAAATCATATGATCCTTTGATTTGAGCCAATCCAGATAATCCGGGAGTTACTTCTAATCTCTTATCAAAATCATTGATTTCAAGGACGAATTTTTCGTGTAGCTCTGGTCTTTCGGCTCTAGGCCCAACAAAGCTCATTTCACCTTTAATAATATTAATGATTTGAGGGATCTCATCTATTGCAGTTATTCTAAGTAAGCGACCAATCCGAGTAATTCTCGGATCATCTTTCTTGGACCATACTGCTCCAGTTATTTTCTCTGCATCAGGCGTCATAGTTCTAAATTTCATAACTTTGAAAATTTTTTTATTTTTTCCAATTCTATCTTGAGAATAAAAAATAGGACCACGATCCTCTAGCCATATTAGCGGAGGGACTACAAAGATAACTATCAACCAAAATGGCCATAACAGAGGGAATATAAAACCTCCCAATATCATTGATAAGTCAAGAATTCTTTTTAATTTATATTCTTTGGGTCTCAAGATTTCCATCCTCCTCTAATCCATCTAGTAAGTCCGAAAAGAAAACCTACCCCCCAAGAAATATGCATTGAGAGAACAACTATTGGAATAAGAAAAATATTAATTATTCTGGGAGAATTCTTCCAAATACTTATTATCAAAATAAGCCACAAAAATCCTACTATACCGATTATCCAATTTAAAACTTGATAATAAGGCAAAATTGAATAACCAATACCCAAAGAAACCAAAAATAATACAAATAATACTGGTGCTAGTTGCCTTTTTTTTAGAGAATCAGGATGTATAGATAATGTTTTGGTTTTCCATAAACCGTATCGAAAAAATTGTTTTACCAATCCAAAAAGTGAATTCCTAACATAGTAACTAACTTCTAGATTTTCGTTTACTGTGACAAGTTTTCCTGATTTTCTTACTCTTATGTTCAATTCATAATCTTCATTGATTTGAAACTCTTCGTTAAATCCTCCCAAGTTAACTAAATCTGATTTCCTCCAGCATCCTAGATAAGCAGTGTCAGCTTCCATATAATTTTCTTCTCTATCAAAATAATTTACATCAGAATTTTGTCTCCTATACTTTACTCCTCCCATGCCAAATTTTGAGTTCATAACAGTCGCCACTGCTCGAGTAAATATATTCGTTCCTATCGCTTTTTGAATAGATCCAGCGTTTCCCCCACGAGAAGACCGCGAAGCTTGATAGCAATTAAATATATAGTTTGGCGGATATCTACAATGAGCATCAGCTCTTATAATTAATGAAAATTCTGCTGAATCATTACTATTCTCAATACCTATATTCATCGCATAAGACTGATAAAGATTAGGGTTTTCAAGTATTTTCAAATTTATATGACTAAACTTCTCTTTAATAATATCAACAGTTCTATCGGTGCTCATTCCATCTACAATTATGAACTCAGTATTATCAATATAAGATAGTTCAAAACTATCAAGTAAAGAATTAATACATTCCTCTATGTAATCTTCCTCATTACGAGTAGGTATAATTACAGAAAATCCAAATTTTTTTTTATCCTCCATATTCAATACCAAAGCCTTCCATTATTTTTCTTTAAATACTTTAAAGCAAGAGAATTAAATGGCTTTCTTTCGAGAGAACTCAATCTTCTGAAGCCATCTGTAATGGCAAGAAAAAATTTTATTAATTGGAATTTGAACAATGACTTAAAAAAGTAGAATGAACACCAAATAAACAAGTGGATTATTAAATAGATTGTTGGTAAGTGCTTATAGGAAACCCAAATTCTATTTCTAATGCTATAGTAGGCTTCATCCTTTAATTTATTCTTTTTATCTACAACTGATTTCTTAGGTTCATGAATTATCTCAACTTCTGGAAAGTAGATTATCTTTTTGCCTTCCTTAATAATCTCTGAACTCAGATCTAATTCTTCTAAGCCATAAAAAAGTTCGGGGTCGTAACCTCCAATTTTTTCAAAAGTCTCTCTTAATAGAACGTGCCCGGCTCCTATATAATAAGATGTTTCAGTTTCTTTATCAGTAATATTTCTGTTAAGTAATCTTTTTATCCGATTAAAAGGAATTTGAAGTCCATCATTTTCTTTACGTAATATTATTTTAAAAGCCATTCCTGAAATTTCTTGTGATGAAGAAAATTTATTTAGTATTTTCTCTAGAGAAGTTTCATCAGTAAAATAAGCGTCGTCATCTAAGAAAACCATTATGGAATTCTGGGAACTTCTGGCTAATTTATTCCTTGCTCCAGCTACACCTGATGGAGTGTTTGATCTTAACCAAGAAACTGGATGTCCTACAAATTTATGCTCAAGTTTCTCTCTTATATTGATTTCTGAAGCATCATCAAGAACCACTACCTTAACTCTGATTGATTGGTTGATAGCACTTTGAATCGCTCGATCAATTTCATCTATCCTGTCTTTAGTTGCTATTAATACTGTAACGTCCTCGACTTTATACATTCAATACCTCGAAAATCTAGCCAAGTATTCTCCAGCAGATTTTTTGACAGAAAATCTAGCCAAGTTAATATAAGCGAGTTCAGAATGATTTCTAGCCATTTCTTTGTTGTCTAAATATTTTTCTATCCCATTTTTCATATCATCTGGGTCGTTCGGTTTGGTAATAATTCCAGCTTCTCCGTCCAAGAGAATTTCTCCAAGTCCTCCAGCAGAACAAGCAGATATAATGGGAGTTCTAAGTGCTTGAGCTTCTACAGCAACTCTAGGTAAACCTTCCCAAAGTGAAGGGATCACCAACATTTCGGCACTCTCGAGATATCCTAATGGTTGGTCTAAATTACCAAGAAATTTTACCTTATTATCAATCTTTAATTTGCGACTCAGTGTCTCTAGTTTAGACCTTTCTTCTCCATCTCCAATTATAATCAGTTGCAGATCTTTTTGTTCATCTAAAAGGCTAAATGCTCGTATTAGCAAGCTGAAATTTTTTTGTTTAGTTAAACGACCTAAGCCTAATATGTAGCTGAAAGCTGGATTTGTAAATTTCTCCTCCACTTTAATTTCATTCTGATTCTCAAAGTGAGGATTGTAGATGGAGCTAAAATTTTCAGTGAGACCAGTCATTTTCTTTATCTTTTTCTTTAGGTCCTCCGATTCAGCAATAACGTCGACAGAATCTCTTAAAACTTTTTTCCAAATCAATCTCCTAAAGAGATTATTCCTAGGAAACCCTTGAATACTGACAACAAAATTAGTATCAGATAATTTGCCTGACAATTTTAAACAACACCAAGCTAGAGTTGGCATCATAGAAACAAAAAGAATATTTGGACTCTTAGATTTAAGATAAGATGATAGTGTGAATAATGTTCTCAAGGCTAAAAGAAATGATATAGCTCTGAAAACAAAGTAACCTTGAGTAGGTACATCCTTAAATTTAGTTGAAAGGTAAGTCAGTTTCATATTATTTAAAAACTCAAGACCTTCCCACTCTCTGTGTACGCTGAGCATATCTACATCATAGCCATTTTTTGAGAACTCTTGTCCTAATGCAAAAGTTGCCCTTTTTACTCCTACCGGATTCAAAAAAGGTGAAAAAACTGCGATCTTTCTTCTTCCTAATGTAGTCATAAAAACTTACAAACCTCACTCATAATTATTTTGCTCCTATTATTCCATGTATAATCTTCTGAAAGTTTTATAGCATTCAAAGAAATCTCTCTTCTTAGATCATAATTTTCCCAAAGATATTTAGTTGCGTAAGCCAATTTTTGCGGATCATCCGGATCAAATAAGACACAATTCTTCTCTGATTCTAAAATCTCTGAATTCGAAGGTATATTAGAAGCCAAAATCGGAACTCCAGTAGCCAAATATTCGAACAATTTCATAGCAGATGTATATTCCCTGGATTTTTTTGATTTGCCACTTGACGGTAAAATCAAAATATCAGATTCAAGTAGTTGCAAAGGAACCTGATTCGGAGAAATTTGCCCTTCAAAGAAAACATTATCTAAATGATTGGACTTTGTTTGTTCAGAGTATTTGTAAATGTCTTCATCAAGTCCTCCTATTATCTTTATGTTGAATTCTGGCAATAACTTAGCAGAATCAATTAATAGATCCACTCCTTTTGCAATACTCAAAGAGCCGCAATAAGTTATTAACGGTTTATCTTTGTTTTGTTTAATAACTGCCTTCTTATTAAATATCGATAAATCTACTGCGTCAGGAAGGATGCTAATAGTATTGGAAGCTAATCCTAATTCTTTTTCTAAATCTTTAGCCAAAATACTTGTAATAGAAAAACACTTAGTTTTCGTAGATTTTCGAATAGCATACTTAAAAATTCTTCTTGCAATCTTAGGTGGCATATCATGAAATTCAATAGCAACAGTAATTTTTCTTAAACTAGCAAGCAAGAAACTAAAAGGAGTATTATCTCGAAACATTATAAGGTTTGGATTTAATCTCAAAGCTTCCCCTATAGATTTTAATCCCCATAGAAAATCAGTTACAAAAGATACAAATTTATAAATAAACCTTGGCAAAAATGGTCTGATTAAATATGGATCGACAAAATTTAGTGTTTTAATCTGAAATGTCTCCAGGACTCCATAAAAAATAAATATAGGTTTTTTATGGGAAATTTCCTTCTGGAAACGCTTGGGATGTATTAAAGTAACATCATGACCTAAACCTGAGAGTGCTTCATTCATTTTCATTATTTGAACTCCATGAGCTTTCTCAGTCGGTAATCTAGCGTTTGTAATGTAAACTATTTTCAAAATATCTATTTAAATGGATAAAATCGTATTTTAAGTAAATTGTAGAGAAGATGACCAGAGAAATCATTTTTAATAACACTTTAGTAAATGATGCATCAAAATGTTTCGTCATTGCAGAAATTGGTAATAACCACCAAGGAAGCTTAGAAAATGCAAAAAAATTAATCGTTGCTGCACAAAAAAGTGGTGCGTCAGCCGTAAAATTCCAAAAACGAAATAATAAAGAGATTTTCACAAATGAAATGTTCACATCGTCATATGTAGGTCCTCAAAGCTTCGCAACAACATATGGAGAACATAGAGATAAACTTGAACTAAGTGACGATGATTTTAATAAACTATTTGATTTTTCAAAAAAACAAGGTATTACGTTTTTTGCAACCCCATTTGACCTAAGGAGTGCTGATTTTCTGAATGATCTAGGCGTACCTTGCTTCAAAGTGGCATCAGGAGATCTAACTAATATTCCCTTAATCGAAAAAATAGCGAAATTCAATAAACCTATGATAATAAGCACTGGAGCTTCTAATTTTTGGGAAGTAGAAAATACAGTTAAGCGCGCTACAGAATTAAATTCTCAAATTGTCTTAATGCAATGTACTTCAATATATCCAGCCAAACCGGCAACTATTAATCTGAACGTAATCAGAACTTATAGAAAAAAATTTTCAAATATAGTCATAGGATATTCTGGGCACGATGCTGGAATCACGATACCAGTAGCAGCATATGCTTTAGGTGCAAGGTTTATCGAGAAACATTTTACCTTGGACAGAACTCAAAAAGGAACAGATCATCAATTTTCCTTGACACCTGAGTTAATGAAATATCTCGTTGATGAGCTGGAAAGCGTTAGATTATCTCTAGGAGATGGCAATAAAGTTCTCCTTTCAGAAGAAAAACTAGCTCGATACAAAATGGGTAAAAAAATTGTTGCGAAGAGAAAAATTATAGAAGGTACCTATATCTCCTTGGAAGATCTAGAATTCAAATCTCCAGGAGATGGTATTCCTCCTAATCAACTAGAAAGTGTTTTGGGGAAAAAGATCACTAGGGAGTATGTTAAAGAGGAAACCTTAGAGCTTAAAGATCTAGAAGATTAATGGATAAATATTCTAAAATAATTAAAGAGTTACACAAAGAAACAAAATACCTATTTAAAAACGTTAGACTAATTGCTTTCGATTTTGACGGAGTATTTACAGATAACTTTGTATATACAGATGAGAATGGACGAGAAACGATTAGATCTTCAAGGCTTGACGGCATCGGATTAAACAAACTAAAAATTATGAATGTTAATTCAATTGTTCTGTCTTCAGAAATTAATAATGTCGTATTAGAGCGTAGTAAAAAGTTAGGTATAGAATGTAAAAATAGGCTAAAAAATAAATCCAAAGAATTAATACAAATAGCTAGGTCACTTGATGTTGATTTAACCCAAACTTCATTTATGGGCAATGATATAAATGATATCGGTTGTTTAAAGATGGTTGGACTTCCAATTGTAGTACCAGATTCACATAATGACGTATTTGAATACAGTAAATATGTAACGACTACAAAAGGTGGACATGGTGCCGTAAGAGAAGTTTGCGATATAATCGAGAGATTAAAACAATAAAACTTCTTTTTTATGAATCATAATAAAAATAATAAACTCTTTGACGTAAGAGAAAAAATAATAATAATCACTGGCGGAAGCGGTAACTTAGGAAGTATTTACGCTGAACATTTAGTCAACGAAGGCGCATTAGTTTATAACTTAGATATTAAAGACCCCAAAAAGAATAAAACATCTTCAGCAAAAAATTATAATTTTTTGCAAGCAGACTTGACAAAAAGGAATGCAATTAAAATAGCCCTGGAAGAAGTTGTTAAAACTTCTGGAATTCCAGATGCGCTGATAAATAATGCAGCACTTGATTCACCTCCAGGAGATCAAGCAATTATAAATGGCAGATTTGAAGATTACTCAGAAGATGCTTGGGACAACGTAATAGAAGTTAACCTAAAAAGTATCTTCTTGTGTTGCCAAGTTATTGGTGCCAGTATGTCAAAGAACAATAATGGAGGGTCAATAGTTAATATATCATCACATTATGGCATAGTGTCTCCAGATCAAAGGATATACAGCTACCGTAAACAAGAATTTAATAAGCCAATATCCTACGCTACTTCCAAATCAGGAGTGCTCAATTTAACTAGATATTTAAGTACATACTGGGGATCAAAAAATATCAGAGTTAATACCCTAACGTTGGGAGGTGTTTTTGATGGTCAAGATGAACAATTCGTGAACAATTATTCATCAAAAGTTCCTCTTGGCAGGATGGCAACCAAAGAAGAATATTGTGGGGCAATTCAATTTCTAATTAGTTCAGCTTCCTCTTATATGACTGGTGCCAATTTAATTCTGGACGGAGGATGGACCGCATGGTAGTAATTCATGAGTAAAATCATAGCATTAATTCCTGCAAGATCTGGATCTAAAAGGGTGAAGAATAAAAATATAAAAGTTCTTGGTAAACATCCTCTTATTGCCTACACCATTCAGTCAGCAATAGAATCTAATGTGTTTGATGAAATCATTGTATCTACAGACTCTGTTGAGATTAAAGAAATATCTGAATATTATGGTGCTCGAGTTCCTTTTTTAAGACCAGCAGAATTCTCACAAGATACTTCACCAGATATACAATGGGTTAGGCATGCACTTGACTACATGATCCAACAAAATTTGGAATATGATTTTTTCAGTATTTTGAGACCTACTAGTCCATTCAGAAAGCCTGACACAATCAAACGAGCACTAGATCTTTTCATGACGAACAATTGTGATTCTTTGCGTGCAGTGGAAAAATGTTTACAACATCCGTGTAAAATGTGGACAAAAGATGGAAAATTCATCAAGCCCTTCATAGAATTATCTGATCTAGGACCGTTAAGCCAACCATTACACAGTTCTCAATATCCATCATTACCAGAAGTTTATGTACAAAATGCAAGCCTTGAAATAGCTCATACAAGAGTGGTATATAAAGATAGCAATATTTCAGGTGCGAAGGTTATCCCTTTCATAACAGAGAATGATGAAGGAATTGACGTAAATGTGGAGGAAGATTGGGCCTTAGCTAAAATAATGATAAACAATAAAAAGGCTGAATTGCCCAAGATAATAATACAGCCCTTTAATTAATCAGGAATGGAATTATTTTACATAAATAAGAAATATTTTGATGCTCTATTATCTCTTGAATTAAAGCCTCAACAAAAAAGTAAACTGTTTTCAGATCTATGCCGTATTAACATTTTATATATGATTAATAAGGCAGGTTCAGGGCATGTTGGATCATCATTCAGTTCTATAGATTTAATGTCATGGATTTTCTTGGAGTATGTTACCAAAGATTCCTCTAATTACTTTTTCTCTTCTAAAGGTCACGATGCTCCGGCAATGTACAATGTAATGATCTCGACGGGGCAGTTGGATGCTTCAATGCTACATAAATTAAGAAGAGTTGATGGACTACCAGGCCATCCTGATATAAGTACCCCAAACATAGTAACTAACACTGGCTCTCTGGGTATGGGGATTTCAAAGGCTAAAGGGTTGATCAAGGCTAATCGATTAAAAAACAGTGCCTGCAAAGTTTTTGTCATGACTGGCGATGGAGAACTGCAAGAAGGTCAAATCTGGGAATCTTTAAATAGACTGAGACAAGAAAAGATGAAAGAACTGACAATTATTGTAGATCACAATAAATTTCAATCTGACAGAAAAATTTCTACTACAAGTGATCTAGGCAGTCTTGAAACGAAATTTGAATCGTTTGGACTAAAAACAATAACCTGTGATGGAAATAATGTTGATGAATTTGCAAGTAGCTTAAACACCCTAATTGCATCAGGTGAACCTAGTGTTCTAATATCAAATACGGTTAAAGGAAGCGGTGTAAAATATATGGAATCAGAGTCATTATCTGATAAAGATTTTTACCAGTTTCACAGCGGTACAGTTAAACAAGATATATACGAAAAAAGTGTCAAAGAACTTGTAAATAATATCAAGGATTTCATACAGAAAGAATCTATTAATTACGTATTCGAACTTACAACTGAAAAATTTTCAAACACCAGTTTCAAAAAAGAATTTAGGACTCAAAGCTTAATAAAAGCTTATTCCAAAGTCTTAATTGGAGAAGCAAAAAATAATAAGAAAATAGTCGCACTTGATGGTGATTTGATATTAGATACCGGATTGATAGAATTTGAAAAATTATTCCCAGAAAGATTCTTCGAATGTGGTATAGCCGAACAAGACATGGTTTCTCAAGCTGGTGCTTTGGCGCTTGAGGGATTCACGCCAATAGTTCACTCATTTTCTAGTTTTTTGACAAGTAGACCTAACGAACAAATCTATAATAACGCAACAGAAAAAACAAAAATCATATATACAGGATCTTTAGCAGGATTACTCCCTGGTGGCCCCGGTCACTCGCATCAAGCAGTGAGAGATATAGCAAGCTTATCAGGCATTCCAAATTTAGAAATGATACAGCCTAGCAATGAGTCAGAAACTACTTTAACTGTAAAATATGCTCTGAATGATACATCAAATAATGTCTATGTAAGACTATGCTCAATTCCAGTAGAAATACCTTTTGAATATTCATCTAATCATAAAATAGAAAAAGGAGTTGGATCGGTAATTTCAGAAGGAGAAGAAATAGTAATTCTTTCATACGGACCTGTTTTATTAACTGAAATATGGCTCTCCAAAAAAATATTATCAAAATCTGGTATTAACCCCAAAATAATTGCTTTCCCTTGGCTAAATCAATTCTCAACCGAATGGGTTAAAGATCAACTTGATAATTACAAAACTATTATCACGGTTGACGATCACTATATTGAGGGAGGCTTTGGCGAGAAATTCATAGCAAATTATATTAAGACATCCGAAAATTATAATGGGGGGAAAATCTTCAGTCTTGGAGTAGACGAAATTCCTGTTAGTGGCACAAATCAGGAAGTTTTAAAACATCATAAGCTTTCATCACATGAAATCGCTAAGACTGTTTTAAGTTTGATTAAAAGATAGGCCATTAAATACTTTTTGGAGTGACCTTGTTAAATAAGATCTTATTTTTGTCTTAAATGCCAAGAATACAATCTCAGAGTGCCAGTCGAAAGTAATAT